>MDSX01043268.1_pt1 | contig 15082 bp, 12 predicted proteins | sample 811141 | NCBI WGS metagenome assembly MDSX01 (sample SAMN05326642, study PRJNA326480) | marine metagenome | isolation source: seawater | place: Atlantic Ocean: South East | collected 2010
AGAACATATTACTCAAATTATGGATATTATGAAAATAATAATAAATCCAGATATTGAAAGACCTATATTTTTAAAACCAATAAATGATACTGGATTATTTATTGATTATGAACAATTTAAAACCAAACCTAGTGGGGCAATGTGGAAACACAATTTAAATTGGTATAATATTTGTATTTATAGAAAATTTGGAGACGAAATATATGAAATTTATGATTTATGTACAATACCCGCTGATGTAGAATCAGATAATGATTTTGCTACAGCATCAACTGATTTAACCTCTAATGTTATGTTATTTAGAATATTTAAATTATTTAATGATGGAAGATTATTACATAATTATGTACCTCCTTATTATATAATCGACGGACCATATATAAAATATATAAAATTAATGATACATTTTAATAGATATAAAAATTCAGAAGATTGGTTATATGATAAGGAAACAGGAATAGAACGAAATAAAAAAGAATTTATAGATATGTTTAAAAGATATGCAGGGGAAATAAATAATTTTATATATTAATTTTTAACATCTTTTGTTTTTCTTTTTTTGATTGTACTTTCATTTGATTTGTTTTCCATAATAATGTCCAATTTACTATTTACTATCATTAAATAATTTAAAATTTTATCTTGTTTTGTCATACCATTATCAATATAATATTCTATTCTTTGAGAATCTATATTCTTATATTTTTTAAATAATTCTTCTCTGTTATTAAAAGTTTTATACTTTGGATATATAATATGTGAAATAATACGCGACTCTATAGCATCAAATGATCTACTTAATTCTTTCGCAATTTCTTTATTATCTTTTCCATCTGATACATATTTAGCTAATAATTCTTCTTCTTCTTTACTCCATTTTTTTCCATGTCTTGATAATTCAATATTATTTAATTCTTTTGCTATATTATTAAATTCCATTATTATATTTTTTTTAAATGATAAAAAATATATCATTTTTTTATTTTTGCTTAAAAATATATTATATTATTAGAATATAATTATGACTAAAAGTGCTAATAATTTGACTATTAACATTGTTAATAAAATATATAATGACAAATATATACATATATGTGAAAAATGTAGAAATTTATTAGGTAAATGGTGTAATATAAAACAAGATTTAATTACGTGGTCTGATATTAAAATAGAAAAATGTTATTGTAATAATAATTGTGAAGAAAATTCTGATTTAAAATTATATGATAAAAATTGGGATAAAATTTATAATAAGGTTATATCTAAAAAAATAATTAACATTTAACATTTAGTAGTAGTATCTTCTTGTACTTTCCAAGAAACATTTTGGTTAGAAAAAAGTTGCGGGGTTACATATTGTGGCATTGCATATGGTTGATTTTGATATTGATAATATTGTTGTGTTTGAAATGCTTGCTGTTGAGTTTTAATATCTGTTAGCTCATTAATATTATCGGGGTAAATAGTTTGCAGATTATAAGTAGGGTATGGAGAAGTTGTTGTATATTGAGGAGTCATAACAAAAGTTGGAAAATACATATTATTATATATCTATATATTAATTATTTCTTATATATTTTATATATAATTAATATAGAAAGCATAATTAAAATGGATATTGATGCGGGTGAAGGAACGAGAGCTGCCAGTCACATGCCTGGTGATGTGGATGAAAGAATGAGAGATGCCAGTCACATGTCTGGTGATGCGGATGACGGAATGAGAGATGCCAGTCCCATACCTGGTGATGATTTTAGGCGCGAAGCAAGTGCCCAAATACATGATCGGGAAAGGTCGCTAAGTTTATCACCTATTGATGATGATGATACGACTAAACTTGACTTTAAAAATGCTTATAATCCTAATTTGTGGCAAATGATTGCAATTATGAGAGCTAAACAGGAATTAATATTTAATAGAACATTTGCCATAAGTATGATAGACATGTCCGTACAAGAGAGACAAAAATTTTTAAAGAATCCAGCATTTCAAAAATATATAGATGATGATTTTTTGCTGATTCCAGAATTATATATGATGGATATGACAGATCAAGAAATAGCGAATATAATGATTCAAGATATGCGATTACCATCCGATATATTGCTGCCTGGAATTCCTCATGAAACAAATGAACAAGTTTTAGATTCATTTGCAAAAACTGGACAAGCAAGAGCATTGCTTTTTACTTTCACCACAATTTTAACTTCTATTGATGCCGGTGAAACACACGGGAATATTGTCCCAAGAATTATTCAAAAGTCCAAGGAAGAATCTATAATTACCAATGAAGAGATGTATAAATTATTGGCATATAAAGGTCAGACATTTGATAGTATAAAGGATGATGTTAAAAAATCTTTGAGTATTTTAAGAAAAGCTTTAGCAGAATACATTGTTCAACAGAAGAAGAGGGGGGGGAGACGAAACAAAAAGAAAAAAGGAGGGGCGCTGCTAGATAAGTCGAGTGAATTAGAACAATATTTATTAGAATTGCTGCACACTGATAATTCATCAATTTATAATAAAGTACCATTACTACTATTCATGGTTAAGATGGCATTAAGATTATATGAAATTGTATTTTTAATTAAAGAAACACGTATTTTTTCAGATAGCGAACACATCTCACCAAGTAATGAACCATTTAGCAATGAAGGTTCTGAAACAATCAGTGTACAATTATTGCGTATGTTAACTAAATTTTATCATTTTCTTTTTGTATATTTACAAAAAACAAAAAAGTCAGAATACGACGGTGAGTGGGGGAAGGGGTGGGGGGAAGAGAGAAAACTTGGATTCCTTTTAGAAAAATTTAAACATGATTCAATTTATGATAACCACACTAGAGCTCTCCATAGGTCTCATACTTATATGACGGAGGATGAGGCACGAGAACAAGAAATAAAATATGATTCTGCTGCTAATGATATTGAAAGATTACTTAAAGCAACAGAAAAATTTCATTTTGCGTATGATAAAGTCTCTGTTGGACTTCCTCAACTAAAAAAGAATCACGTGGAAGCATTTCATACATTTGAAGAAATGCTCAAAGAACAGGCGAAGAGGAGAAGCCAACCAAACAGACTAACAACCCCAGCTTTTGTGCAAGATATGGATTCAAAGGCTCGAGATGATCTTGAGAATGCAATGAAAGATCTTTTTGATGCTAAAAATTATTTAAATGAGTTGAACCATGATTACGATACTTATTATAAACATCTCAAACAATACACAAAAACACCAGCCGATTTACGTGGAAAGCTTAGTCTTCCTATTTTCACCAGTAGTAGCGCCGCCTACCAATATCCGAGGGATAAGCATGTCCAACGTAGTCCGCGTGAGCGTAGTCCGGGCAACCAGGGTAGTCCGCGTAGTCCGCGTGAGCGTAGTCCGCGTAGTCCGCTTAGTCCACTTACCATTAAAGATGATGAAGGACCCTCGCGCTCACGCAGTCGCAGTCCGGCTCAGACACGACGAGGAGGTGGCAAAATAAAAGATTGTAAAAATACTGGTATTAAGAAAGAAATATTGGGTAAATCAATGTGTATATATAAAATACGCGGGTCAAGAACTGAATTTGTAAGATATAAGAAAGAATTTGTAGCTTTAAAAGTTTATAAAGCGGAAAAGAAAGCTGATAAGAAACCAACCAAGAAAGTAGAAAGGAAAGTAGTTAAAAAGGCTGAAAAAAAGGTAGAAAAGAAAGCGGATAAGAAACCAACAAAGAAAGTAGAAAAGAAAGCAGAAAAGAAAGTAGTAAAGAAGGCTGAAAAGAAAGTAGAAAAGAAAGCAGAAAAGAAAGTAGTAAAAAAGACAACAGGTAAATGTGAGAAAGAGAAAAGAAAGATATCAAAATTGCAAGATTTGTGTAAAAAATGCAAGAATATTCATGTAGGGGGGTGCAAATAAATAAAATTAATGACAAATAAAAAAAAATGATATAAGATAATAACATAATATATATATTAGACAAAATTGATTCCAAAATGCAAAAACCTGTACATTCCACATCTCTTCCTGTCCCTCAAAATTTAAAAGAATTAATCGAGAATACATATGATGACTATGATAATACTCCTGAAATTGATAAATGTTATGCTAAGTCATTAATTGGAGTATTAAAAAAAAGTAATTTTTGGCCATCTTTACAAGTTAAAAAATTCAGAAACAATGGAGATTTGCTATTGCTTCACAATACATATTTGAGAGATAATATTGAAAGCTATAAAGAGCTTTATAATCAATGTAGGAGTATTGTATTAGATTTTAGTGCAAGAAATAAAGATAATAATATGGTTGTAACTTATGCAAATAGTATTCCAGTACGCTCAACATATGATGTGTATGAAAAAATGATTGATTGTAATGATAAATATTACGAAGCTTATGATGGTACAACAATCACGTGTTATTATTATAATAATGAGTGGAATTTTGGAACAACAAGTTGTCCAAATATAAATAGTTCAAGATTTTCTCATCCTACAAAAACGCACGGGATGATGTTTGACGAAGTATTATTGGAAATGTTTCCGGGATTAATTACAGAGGAAGAATTAAAAGAGGGATATAATTTAAATATTTCAAAAAAATTAAGAGAATCATTTACAAATAGTTTAGTAAAAGATCTGACTTATGTATTTGTATTAGTACATCATGAAAATATTCACATATTAGATTATGTTGAACAACTTGGAAAAAATTATAAAACATTAGTTCATATTGATTCAAAGAATATTAACACATATGAAGATATGAATATATCAGAACAACCACTTGGATATTTGGGAATTAAATATGCGTTACAATTTAATAACTGCGAAGATGCAAATACATATATCAATAATAATTGTAACAATAGTTATGGATATATTGTAAAAAGAAAAACGCCGTGTGGTGATAGTATAATGAAGATATCTTCGGCGAATATTAATTACAGAGAGGACACAGACCCTTGCAATCCAAATGTGTGGTATAATATATTAGCAGTATATATGAAAAATCGAATTGATTTTCATATTAATGATTATATCGAGACATATGTTACAGATATTGAAAAATTATATGATAATAATGGAAATGAGATAGACCCAACATATTTAATTCATACTTGTATTTCAACAATTAAAGATGTACTATTTAAACTATATATTGCAACTACAACATATAATAAGAATAAAAATACATTTAGAATGAATAAGGAATTGGATAAACAATTTCCTCCCATATTTAGATTTCATTTAGCAAAACTAAGAAGAAGACAAATAGAAACATATAAATCACTAATTAATGCACGTGATGTGTATTATTATTTGTGTCATTGTATTAGACCAAATGATATTAAATCTATTATTAATTTACTATCATCAACAACGGGATATGAAATTACAGAAAGATCTATGCTGTGTCTTGTAACATTAAATCGACTACTTTAAGTTAAGTATTAAAAGTTTTTCTCCATTTATTTTTAAGATCAATTAAATAGTTATAATTGGAATTATTAAAAGCACTTTGCGGATGTATTCTATGAAGACATAATATATTATCAATATTGTAAAATTTTTTATTTTCAAATTTTAATCTAAACCACATATCATAATCATCCAATCCATCCCCATTATCTGACCATATAGCGTTATTTTTATGTATAATAGTGGAGGAATTAATCATGGGATTAAATAGAAAAAAATCGTGATTTGAAATATTTCCAGTTGGTATATTAGGACTTCCATCCATTGTGCCAAAATATTTACATTTAGTACCAACAATATCGTAATCTTCAAGAAATGGAAGTTGTTCTTCTAATTTTGTAGGTAACCAAATATCATCAACATCTAATAAAGAAATATATTCGTATTTAGAATCTAAAACCATAGCATTTAAGGTATATGGTTTTCCTTTTGTATTATAATTAATAATACGAATATCGGGAACAAAATTTATATTACTATTTTTAATAATATCATTAACTATATTTTTTATATTATTAAAAAATAATTTATCATCTAAATGACCATTAATTCCAATAATTAATTCCCATTTTTTATATGTTTGATTTAATATAGATGTTAATGAATCTTTTAAAAATTCTGAACCATTATAAAGAGGAATAAGTATAGTAATATATTTCATAATAATAAATAAATGTATGGTTTTATTTATATAAGTTTATTTTTTTTTAAAAATAGCATATCTATTTAAAAATGAGAATTTTTTCTGAATTGGGTCTTTATCGAGTTCAATAATATCTTGTTGTAAATGTGACATATCGGCTTCTTCTTCTGGAATAGAAGATTTAATATCGTCAAAAACATGTTCGAATGTATTAGATTCTACAAGTTCTAAATTAAATTCTTTAGCTTTTTGCAATAGTAAATCATAATCTACTAAATATTCAGGTATTAATTGTTGTGTATTTTCAATATATACATCGATTTTTTTATTATATTTATTATCAATATCCCAATCAAATCTTCTAATAATAGCCCAAGTTACAATAGACTTGTCACTATTGCTGCTAATAAATTTACGACCTTCAATCATATTTCCGTCATTGTTATTTATTTCACTAATAACTCTATTTCCATCCATAAAAGTGCAGAAGAAATATCCACCTTGTTTAAGATTTTGTGATACATTTGTAAAAAATCCGTTAAGTTTTTCTTCATTTTTAAAGAAATAATGTATAGCAAATTGGCAACTACAAACACTAAATTTATTATAACCCTTGCCTATTATATATTTATATTGTGGTTCATAAACCTTATTGTGTTTATTCATAACCAATTTTAATATTTTTTCACTTTCTTTATCACCAGTTACTGCTGCCGCTTGTCCATCTCTAATAGATTCAGAACAATCTCCTGTTGCAAAAACAATATCGGGAAAATATACTTTAGAACCCTCGTTCATTTTTTTAAATCTATTGCGTTGTTTTAAAATTCTTGAATATCCACCACTTCTGGGATTATATATATTTTTTTTAACAAGATCAATAGATAATATGAAGGAGTAATTATTATCTAACCATCTATTCATATCGCCACCTTCTCCTCCACAAAGTTCTAAAAGACTTGATCTTTCAGTTGGCATAGAATATAATTTTTTTTTAATACCTTGATTGTGAAAATTTAACATATAAAGTGAAAGTAAGGATTCTCTTGGTATATTTCTTGTATAATAAACGTCATCTGTTTCTAAAATCCTATCAACAGCACTATCAGATGCTTCCTTTGAGAATACTACATCATTTCCCATAATCATAGCAGTTGTTACATTATTATGAATACATCTCCAAATATTTAAAGCAATAGTTAAATCATTCAGAGTTTTACTTAATTTACCTTGTCTATACAATCTTGTTTTATCTTCTCTAACTCTATCTGCACTCCATCTTAAATTAACGGATTTATCATTGTTTAATTCATAACTAAATTCAATAATACTATTATCTTCAATTTTATCACCATTTTTTGCTCTAATTTCTCCTTTACTATTTATTTTAACATAAGCTGTTTCAACTCCTACAGAATAATATACATTTGGTTTAAAAAGCACTGGTTCGTATGAAGAAAAATTCTTACGATATTCTTTGAAATAATTATAATCATATCTTAACTTAAGACCTTTTTCTGGACCAATATCTTCCCATTGTGAAGAATTATAACCAACATATAATTTTAGTTCTTTATATTTTTGACCATTTTCTAAAATAGTGTTATTAAATTTTACTAAAAAGTCAATAGTATTTTGTTCTGGTGGTTTCCATTTAAAAACACGATCCCATTTTACATTATCTGTTATTTGTACTGGTTTATTTTCATAATAAGAATATAATGCTAATTTAGTTGGTGTATATATGAGACCATCTATTTCATAAGGAAATTTTTTAACATTTGTCAAAATTTTCTTTGAATGTTCAAATATAGAACCATTAATGCCTGCAACATTATAATTTTTAATTATAAATTCTATAGGAGCATTTTTATCACTAATACTATCTTTTGCGAATTTTAAATAATTATATCTTGATTTTTTATCCTTATCATCAATTAGTGGCAAAGAAGTAATATTGTTTCCTTTAATATAATACATATCAAATGCAGCATATAGTCCTTTGGAAGAAGAATCTAATCTTTTATTGCATAATATATATTCCCCATCAATTAAACTATTATATAGATTAGATAACGCTGTCATACCAGTATCAATAATACTATATGTATTATTTATTAAATATACATTACCTTTATTATTAATATATAATAGTAATCTTTCACCATCCGCTTTTTCGGTTACTGTGTATTCTTCTAAAATACTAACAGAACCATACTCGCTGGGATCAATTAGATTAATTTTTTCTAAGGTAATTGGTTTAGGAGCAAGTAAAGGTATTTCTCCATTGCGTTTATTATAGTTGCTAATTTCAATATCTTTTTTAATTAAATTATTATATTCTTCTAATATAGATTTTTGTATATCTTTTGTTAGTATAAGAGGATGTAATGTAATAGCTTGCATAATTTTTATAATAGATGGTATAATAATATCAATGTCATTATTTTTAATAACAATTTTAAAATTATATGTCTGTTTTTCTTTAATTACGTTAGATTTTGCAAATGTAATAAATTCATCATTATCTTTATTCTTTTTTATAATACTTGCTATAAATTCTGTATTATTTTCATCTATATATTTAAAATTTTTAGTAATTATATATTGTTTTCTTATATCATCCCAATTTTCAGGTTTATGAGATTCGTTATATTCTATAAGACTAAAATTAATATCGTAATCAAAATAATTATTTAAATTTTTAGATTGAATGATATTTTTTTTATGCCATGAATGATTTATATTATCATAAGAATTTGACATACAAAATTTTACAATATTAGACATATTATTTATAAGAAGTAAATTATTATTACCTGTAATAACTTCTAATTGTTCACTATCAAATTCTTCTTTATAATTAAAAGAGTCCATAACATTATTAAAATTATTAAACTCAGCCTCTGTCCAATTTAAATTATCTATATTAATAACTAATTTATTTTTATCATTTTTAAGTAATAAATTGTCATTGATTATTTTAAATATTTCAGACTCTTTAGAAATTTCCATTATTTATATATTCTCTATTTAATATATACATTTGATTTATATATATTATCATTTTTTATTTAAAGAATATTTATAATTAATAATTATACTATGATTTCAAAGATTGGTATTATAGATAGCGTTGATTTTAATAAGATTGTTTGTAAATTAAGAACCTTTTTTTTACAAGAAGGATATACTGAAGTACACACACAAAGTAGACTTAGTATATTAGCCGCATGTGAAGACCCGAGTACAATTTCTACATATAATTACGCGGGACAAGTATGGCCTTTACCACAAACTGGACAAATGTGGCTTGAACACGAATTATTATCAAATCCCGAAGCAAAAGGATTTTTTTGTGTAAGTACAAGTTATAGAAATGAACCAAATCCTGTACCAGGAAGACACGACAAAGTATTTCCAATGTTTGAATTTGAACTTAAAGGAACAATGGAAGATATGATGCAATTACAAATAAAACTATTAAATTATTTAGGTTTTAATAAATATTATGCAGATGGGGTTTATCCTTCTGGTGATTATGTAGATGTTGCTAAGAATTACGGAGTTAAAGATTTAGAACATGAACATGAAGCAAAACTATATGATGATTATGGACCAGTATATTTCTTAAAAAATTTTCCAAATTATAGTTCTCCATTTTGGAATATGAAACAAGATTTAAACTCTAATGTAGAAGGTGGAAGTGCTAAAAAAGTAGATATTATAATTAATGGTATTGAAACAATTGGTAGTGCCCAGCGTTCAAGTGATCCTCATCAAATGAGAGAACAATTTCATACTATTAGTGATGGTGGATATGCTAATATTTTATATAGTAATTTTACTAAAGATAGAGTAGAAAAAGAATTAAATGATTTCCTATCTTTCAATTTTTTCGAAAGATCTGGCGGGGGAATTGGTATTACAAGATTAATTCGAGTTATGAAAGAATGCGATTTATTATAAATTATTTTAAATTATTTTTATATTTAATAATAATAATACCATTATTACCATTTTTACTTATTTCACCACCAGCACCTATTTCGCTAATATTTGTACCATCAGCAAAGCCTTTTTTTCCATATTCTATAAAAGAACCTGTTATATTATTTTCAGTTGCAATTATTTTTTCATTATCTGCACCACTTAATGCTAATAAATCTTTATAAGTTGAACCATTTTCTTTTGTTATTTTACTTATACCTAAAGTTTTATCATCTTCTGCGCTTAAACCCTTTCCAACGTTTACTTTATATATTCCTTTTTCTAATACTATATTTGATATATATTTAACTATACCTCCATTTCCCTCTATAATTTCTGTACCATTTTTTCCACCACCTACTAATAATATATCACACATTGTATCTTTTATAAATTTTATTTCATTATTTGATGTTTCTTTATAATTAAAAATTAATACATATATTTTATTTAAATCATTTAAACAAGTATTATCATCCGTGCATATTTTTTTAAAATTTAAATCATAATAGTTTTTAGGTTCAATTATTAATTTATTAAAATTTACATAATTATTTGTACTATTTATTTTTGCATAAATATTTAAATTACCACCGGATATAGTTAATGGGTTTCCTGAACTATTGTTTATTTTATTAAAACTTTCATGTATTAAAGCACAACCATCATAACCTTTTACTCCCATTGGTCCCGGTTCTCCTTCTGGACCATCTATTCCTTTTAAACTTTCTAAACAACATCCAACATCTGCACCATCTATACCATTTATTCCTTTTGGACCTTTTTTACCATCATCCCCCTTTTTACCTTGTATGCCAGTTTTTCCTTTTGGTATTGGTACAATAAATCTATTGGGATAATCTAATTGTGTTTTGGTAGCTTCTGATTCATATACAAACATTATATTATCTATTCCAATACCATCTAAACCATTTTTACCATCATCGCCCTTGCATCCCTTTTTACCTTTTTGCCCTTTACTTCCTGTATATCCAATAATTCCCCTATCTCCTTTTATACCTTTTTTCATATTAATACATTTGTCTCCTAATTTTTTTCTAACTTCACATATATCATTAACATCATTTAATTCATAATTTGATACAAATAATTCTTTATTTATTATTATTTTTCTATATAATATGAATATTATTGATATATATATTATTAAAATTATTAATAATATATATATATATATGTTCATTTATTTACCTTATTATATAATAATATAATGTTCTAATTTTACAATTTATATTATTTCCCTTATTGTATAACTACTTGATGAATATTCTGATGATTTGTCCAATGATACATCGTTATTGGTTATTAATATCCAATCAGAATCAGTATTTTTAATAAATGGATGAATTCCTTTATTAGTATTTAATATAGTTAAAGTTGATTTATCTAAACATTTTTTATCATCTACCATCATATTATCTGTTATACATATTTTTGATGTTTCACCTTTTAAAATTAATTTATTCTCTATATTTATATTAGTTGCATTTGTAGTTCCTTCAAAGTTAACTATATTTGAAAAAATATTTAAAATTTTACCATATATTGATAATAATTTATTCTGCGAATATTTATTTATATTATTTAATTCTATATTATTTGTATAACAGCCAGCTTTTCCTCTATTGCCCATTGGGCCTTTATTTCCAATTTCGCCTTTTTTGCCAGGTAATCCATTTATACCATCTATGCATTTACCAGCCATACCATCCTTACCAATTTTTCCAGGTAATCCAATTTCGCCATCCTTTCCTTTTTTTCCGATTTTTCCAATATCTCCACTTTTAACAATTACATTAATTGGTTCTCTTTTATCTAATTTATATGGATTATAAAGTTTGATTATTGAACCATCTTCTTTTTTAAATAAAATTGGCGCAATTCCAATTCCATCAATACCATCTTCCCCATTTTGGCCACATATACCAGCTGGTCCTCTAAATCCTATATTTCCAGAATCTCCTCTATGTCCAGTATTACCTTTTGGCCCAGGTGATAAAATTATACACGGGTCATCACCTTGTTCTTTTATAATACAATCATTATCTTTATCTTTATTACTAAATAATTCAATTGAATAATTATAATTATAATAAACTGATAATATAATAATTATAATAGTTATAAAAAATAAATATATCATATTCTAATAATAATTATGTTTTTTATTTTATGTGAGAAAATCTTTATAACTATTTATATTTTCAATATCATCTCGAGTCATACAATTATTATCTAAACATATCATTCCAACACCACCAGTATATTTAACATTTAAGCTATCTTCAATATTTACATTTTTAAAATAATTATTATTTTTGAATGTTACATTTCTATTTTTTATATTTAATTCAGTACCATATATATTTAATTCTTCGTTTTTATTAGATGATTTTATACAATGTTCACCAGTATCTTGCAATATATTACCATTTATTGATGAAATATTAATATCCTTTTTACAATTATAATTATCTCCATCTGGTCCCCGAGGCCCATCGGGACCTTTTTTACCTTGATTACCCTGTTTTCCATATATTCTTGTTTTAGAAATACCAGCTTTACCATCGATACCATCATCCCCTTGTATTCCTTTTTTGCCATTTATTCCTGTAATTCCAGTTTCACCTTTTTTACCTTTTGGAATTTGTAAATATTTAGTAGGTAAATTTAAAGCATTACTACCATCTGGTGGATAATAAGAACCAACAATATTATTATCATAATCTAAAAATATATAGGGTGGTATATCCTCCCCATCAATTCCATTATTTCCAATGTCACCTGTATCGCCAATATCACCTATTAATCCACGTGCACCCATTTGTCCTTTATCTCCAATATTACCAACATTATCATTAATTAAAGAGGAACATGGTTCGAGACCTAATTTTCTTCGTGCTTCACAAATTTCTTTCACATTTTCTACTTCAAATAATTCTTTGCACATAATAGTGTTATAAAATATATAATATATAAGTAATAATAAAGTTATAATTAAAATAATAAAAATAGTTGAAAGTAATTTATTATTCATTAAATAATATCCTTAATATATATTAATATTTATTAATTTTCACAATTAAATATCCCCATTGGTGTATTTATCATATAATATGGATAATCATCAGAATTAATTATAGTAATTTTTTCATTATTAATAATTGTATTATTTATTAATTTATAATTATTTTCATAATAATAAAAATATTTGCTTTCATTATTTAATTCTATCATTATTTTATCATCATTTTTTGTATAATAAATTGCTGATATATAATCATTTAATATAACTAAATTATCAAAATCGATTTTCTTTATTAACTTATTATTGCTAATATTTAATGGTTTTTTATAATTTAAATCATCTAAATAATTATTATGATTAATATTAAAAAAGTTATATAATTTATTGCTAATATTTGATAAATAATTATTAGTATAAATATTATTATCAGAATTAATATTATTATTTATATCATCTAAATATCTATTATTATATCTATGTGTATTACTTGAATTATTATTATGATTTTTTAATTTGATATTTAAATTTTTTTTATTTATTCTTAAATTTAATACTGGATTAAAAATTAAAAATCCATCACATAATTTATATAATAATATTAATAAATATACAAACCTCATTTAATTAATATTTTATATTTTATATTTATATAATTTATAAAAATAATATGTAAATTAATTGGAATAAGCAAGACCTCCCATGCCAGATAATATGCGCAATACATTATAGTTAACTGCATATATACTTACTAAACCAGTTTCTGCCGATAAAGATAATACAGATGTATCAATACGGGACATATTAAGAGTTCCAGATGGTTGATGTTCTTCTGGTTTTAAAGCAAACGAATATACGTTAATTCCAGCTTTAGCTTCACTTGGAACACATTCGTGGTGTTGATAAGGTTGTACAACCGAGAAATAATCACCAGAGCGTTCTGCAAAACGATCATTACCATTTAACTGAATCTTAGCAGAAGTTACAGGATTTGTACCCGCTTGGTCAGAAGAAAAGTCATTCCATTGATTGGTTGCAACTTTAACTGTCCAAATTAATTCTTTGCAAGGATGATTAAAATTCATACGAACACCTTTTGTAGAAGTACCAGTTATTTGTTCAGAACCAGTAAATTGTAATTGTTCAATTAAATATTCATGGGATAATTGTGCAAATCTTCTACGTTCATCTGTGTCGAGGAAAATATAATCAACCCACATTTTAGCTTGGTCTAAAGATAAATCACCAGCTACACCATTTTGTCCAGTTGTAACTGTTGATACTCCTTGGTCGGGATGTGGATTCCATAAGGTAAGACCATCTGCAGGTGTTATAACTAAATCTCCAACTTGACAAAATTCGATATTAACTTTAACTTCGTGATATTGTAAAGCAATTAATGGTAATGCTAAACCTACATTGCGACAAAACCAAAATTCAAGGGGTACATATAATTCATATGATTCTCCACCACTTAGACGAGTAGCTCTTAGTTCTTTATCCCCACCGACCATTTTATCATATCCTGATTTCTTTCCTGCAGCCATAGTTAATTCGTTCCATATGTATAACCATTCTGAATAATGTTTATCTATGCGTTGGCCACCTATTTCTAATTCTACATTTTTTAATAATTTTTGTCCAAAATAACTAACAAGCCCAACATCTTTATTATCAGTTGCCCAATCGTTGCCGGTACCATGTGTTGCGGTGTTTTTAATTACACCATTGAAATATACTCTATTAATTAAATCACCATTACGGGTAATTAATACACTTACGCGGGAACCAAAATTGGTATTACCATTATAAGTTTGTTCAATAGCTTCCATAGCGAAATTAGTATGTCTGCGATATACTACTTTAAAAAATGTAATTTGAGGATTGCCAGTTAAATAAACATCCTGTGCGCCATAAGCAACTAATTGA
>MDSX01047362.1_pt1 | contig 15065 bp, 17 predicted proteins | sample 811141 | NCBI WGS metagenome assembly MDSX01 (sample SAMN05326642, study PRJNA326480) | marine metagenome | isolation source: seawater | place: Atlantic Ocean: South East | collected 2010
GACCGAGCCCCCCAATAGCGGGATCTACTACATGGAGGAAAGGGATGGCGATTATCTGTGCATTTGCTGCGGTCACCTACTCTTCACTTCAGAAATGAAGTATCATTCTAGATGCGGTTGGCCGGCCTTTCACTCAGAAGATGAGAAAGCCGGGATTAGGAGGTTGGAGGATAGAACACACGGTATGCTTAGAGTCGAGGTTAGATGTGGTTCATGTGATGCTCACTTGGGGCATGTCTTCGACGACGGGCCTCTGGAATTCGGTGGAGAGAGATATTGCATTAATTCTGCTAGCATAGATTTCGAACAAGGTGAGTAGAATGTCGTCTAGAATTAGAAGATGGGTTGAGACTGATACAGGGCATAGGGTACCTAATCACAAAAGTAAGTGTAAACATATGCATGGGCATAGATATAGGTGGGAAGTTGAATTAGAAGGGTCAGTTGTCACAGAAGAGGGAGTATCTGAGGAGGGTATGCTGATGGATTTCTCAGATATCTCGAGAATTCTCAACGAATATATCCATGATGTAGTTGATCACTCGTTCATAGTTTTTGAAGGAGACAATGAAGTGCTCAAAGCTCTAGAGCACTTAGGCAATCAGCACAGAACTTTAGTCGTACCTTTTGTCCCAACAGCAGAGAACCTAGCCAAGTGGGCATACGAGCAGGTAGAGCCCCATTTTAAATCCAAATACGGTAACTCACTAAGGCTTAGAGCATTTCACGTCAGGGAGACTCCAAAGTCTTGGGCTTCATGGTTCGCTCTCGAATGAATTAGCAGCCTTTGATAGAACTCCCATAATTCTATGAATCTCATCATTTTTCGGCAAACCTCTCATAATCACTCTTAGCAGTGTTTCCTCTATTCCTTTTCTCTTATGCTCTTTAGTAGGCATGGATTTAACCAGCCTACGCACCTCCATTCTGAGACTATTTCTGAGTTCAGGATCCAATAGTCTGCCTCCTGTCCCTGAGGGCTCAGAGGTTTTTGTGTTTACATACCATGAATAACAAATGATTGAAACCGCATGACTTAGGTTTAGAATTGGATACCCTTCCCAAGTTGGAATCGTAACTAGAACATCGCAAATTGCTAGCTGCTCGTTAAGCAGGCCCTTGCCCTCGGGACCAAATACGATTGCTATCCTGCCATCGATATTTGATACTCTCCTTGGTATTTCCTCAGGGAGTAGGAAATGTCTAACTGACGTTTTCTCCCCATCTTCCCTCTTTCCAGACGTTCCAATTACAAGTGAGCAATCTGATATTGAATCCTCAATTGTTTTGAAAATCCTTGAACTGTCTATAACTCTTTGAGCATTCTTTGCTCTATTCCTTGTTTCCTCTGACCATTGTCCATCTTTACCTATAATCCTAAGATCAGAAATACCAAAATTTAGCATTGTTCGAGCTACTGCACCTATATTACCATCATTTTCCGGGTTAACTAAGATGATAGAAATCTTTTCTGAAAATTTAGGTAACGAGTCCTTTCTTCGATCTCCCATATAGTTTCGAATAGGCCATAGGTGATGAGGAATGCGTTAATCGACTCTTCTCTGCTTGTATCGAGTAATGTATCCTGCAATCCAATTTCTCATGCGCTTATTACCCACGTCTGAAAATTCTGTAACAAGATGTTTGTTTGTTTCGAAATCATCCGTGAATTGATCTGGGTAGGTCTCGACAAGTCTAAGAGCCCTGGTCTTGATGAACGATGGCCTGATATTACCCATTTCACTCCTCCATTAATTTAACTTCTAGGGGAAAACCTTGCTCACGCGTACATACGACTTTTATCTTCCTGGGAGGATGTTGCATGCCTCTAGACCAAATTGCATGATTGACCGCCTCGTCAATCCATATCTCTTCCTCATCAGTCTTCTTCATGTGTCTTGCAACATGTTTCCTTACCTCTGCCATCGCCCTTTTGGCCCTATATGTCCTAGGTACATTCCATGCAGCGCGTAGTGGAATAGTCATTTCTTTAATCTCAGCCAACTAATCACCTCTGAAGTTTAGACCTTCGCCACATATGCCTCTTAGGGTGGGAGTTGGTCTTCCTGTTAGTTTTCATAACTACCCAAACTGGGACTCTCTTATTTTGTTTTGTAACTTTATTCAGACGCTTCTTCTTTGCAAAGGGTTTGTTTCTAGCCATAAAATCACATCAATATCTATTTAGTCCCGGGAAACGACTTTCTGCTTCTTTTCTGACTGAATGTGCAACTTCGTCCAGCAAACTCTGCCCCTTGGAGCTTAGAATCTTTCCTCGGCTTACCGTACCTGTTGCATTCATGGAATCTTCTAACAGTCCAGACTTTGAGAGCTGTTGCATAATCTTTCTAGCAATATTTCTGGAACCCGCCACGGCTTTGCTTTTTTTGACTCCACGATCTTTTGCGCCACCAAATTCTTGTGATATTCTATTTGTTCCAATTGGACCTTTGATGGCGACTTTTCTGAGTATAGACGCTGCCCTAGTATGCCACCAATCCTCCTGTACGGGAGGCCTTTCTCTGTGTGTCCCAGTTTTTACGTGGGGCGCCCAATCGGGTGCATTTATTCCATCATATGAATGCAATTTTTCACTTAGACCAGAAATTAACATGTCTGCTGGAACGTCATAATACGTGGTCATAGCTTCACCTTGCGTGCGGGCCGTCCAACAGACCGTATTTAACCGTGATGTCACGGTTTTAGTTTTGAGGTGTGAAGGAAATATTACACTAACAAGCATTCAAAAATAATTGCATCTAGGAAATGGCGTGAAAAAATCACTATCAAAGAATCCGAACATGCTACGTACTATGGTCGGTACGGGCATGACTCTCATTATATTGCTATCATTTGCCGTATACTCTAACACTGTCAACTCTGAATACTACGAATATACGACAACTAATGAAGCCAAGTCAATGGAATTAAAGGAGGAAAATGAAGGATTTGCGGAATGGTTTTTCAGTACAAATGATGCTATTACATGGGTTAATTTCAGTGTCCAAAATGCTCCTCCGGGCTCTATTCTCACAGTTGTTTCGGAAGGAACAAACTGGTCACATTCCCCAAGTTTGGGCAATAGTGATCAAAAATATGTCTGTAATGAGCCAGATAGTGACTATTCCTCAATTATAGAAACCTGTGAATACAGCCGCACTCATTCGATGATTCTTGAGAATGGTAGCGGGATACTGCGTGGTAGAGTCTCGCTTGATCTACCCATCAAGGGTAAGGGATACTTAGAGGCCAATAGTGAAGAGAATGCTCAAAATGATGCTTATGAGCTCATAGATAAGGCAAAAATGGTAATTACCTGGAAAATTTCAATCCAAGAAAATGATGAAATAATCTCAAATGAGGGAATTTTAATTGAGTCTGAATTTTCGAGTCACGAGTTAGTAGAATTGAAACAATTTCAATTAGATCCATTCCAAGAAACCGTGTATAGTTTCTCTGCGCTGGTGGGTTGTTTTTTCTTAGTACTGGTAATTCCTCTAATGATCTACTTTTCTGCGAGATATAGAGAAAAAAGGAATGAGACCCTTCGTACCTCGATAGAAGATGAATAGTTTACTCGATCGATTTTATATCCCTATCCGGCACAATGCCTGACTTAACAATCCTGACTAACCCCAAATTTACGAAATTTCCTATTGATTTAACTACCCTTTCATTAGCAGGAATAATTTGTTCCGTAAATGTATTTTCCATCTCATTAACGATTTCCAGTAAAGTATTACTCCCATCCATTAGTAACCATAATTTTGAGTTCATCTCGTCTAATTCCCTCTTGACTTTTTTTGGTGCATTCAAAATATTTGCAATTTTTTCTTCTATACGTGATAGCTTCTTTTTTTGGAAGATAATAACATTACCCGACTCCAAATGACGCCATTCTATCTCAACTCTAATTGGAATGATTTCATTTTCCATTTAGCACACTCCAGAATAACCATATTGCTGAAATCACGCCAAAAAAAACGAATACTCTTACTTTGTTTATATCTTCAAGAATATTCCTTGACCACCATGCGGCTACTCCTGATATCGACATTATGGTTAGAGCAATAATTAACCCATCAGTTAAGACGAGTGAGCTCACGATTATCTCCTCAACTTGGAAGTATTACGTACAATTGATTCAGCCATTTTTGTTAATCTTTCATTAATTGAATGATCAACCAATGTACCATCAGTATTGAATGCGTCTTTGATATGAGGGACCGCAATCTGTTCTGGTGCAACCCAACCATGAATCCACCTAGCTGCAATTCTCATATGGTTGAGAGTGTTATTGCTAGATTGCCCGCCTAGAGTGCTTATCAGTCCGAATACTTTTCCTGATGTATGTTTTGAATACAACCAATCTAAACTATTTTTCATTACTCCACTCATGGTTCCATGATATTCTGGACTAGAGAGAATAAAGGCATCTGCAGTAGTAGCCAATTCTTGGAAATCTTTGACGTTCTTATCATCCCAGGATCCATCTGCCCCCACTAATGGAAGGGGCCTTTCTCCATGATCCCAAATCTGGACCTCAGAACCTAGTTTTTCGCATTCGTTAAGAGCTAATTCCAACATCCTTCCATTAGCGGAATTAAGATCATATGTCCCGCAAATTCCCAGTATTGTCAGTGGTTCATTCACGGCTCTAAGAGGGGGTACTAGACTTAATAGTCGCCTTTAACAAGACTTGCGAACTCTTATTCGGCATGTATTTTGCCGTAATGGTTGTGGAGGACCAGGTTTCTGAGAAATTAGTCGAGGCGGCAAAGTTTGCTGACTCTGGAAAATTTTCCGAATCTCTAAATTCTTACCTACAGGCAATTGAATTAGATAGTAACGATCCTAGGTCCTGGTACTGTCTAGGAGTTGTACATCATCATTTGGGGAATATGGACGAAGCAGTGACATCTTTCCAGAAATCGGATGACTTGTTTCCAAATCATGGAGCTACATTAGCAAATCTTGCGATATTACTCGAAAATGGAGATCCAAGAGCAGCCTCTGAATACGCAACAAAAGCGATAATTCATTTCCCTGATAATTCAAAATTAGTGGATTTGGCAAAAGCCCATCCTCCCGTAACTTCACCTAACTCAAAACTATTCATTGAGGCCAAACCAATAATTGTTGAATCAGATGACGAGGAAATACGGTCTTTCACTGCTAGTGACTCAATTGATGGTAAGTCTTCAGTAATCGCCACGGCTGAGTCTCTCACAAAAACAGGTGATCACTCAAAGGCTGTTTCTCTCTGGAAAGGGCTGCTTGAGGGTTCTCCCGATTCTCCCGAGGTATGGAGGGGACTTGCCTCGGCTCTCGACTCGGCTGGTTATTCAGATAGAGCCAATCAATGCCGAAAGAGAGCAGAATCCATAGATTCTTCTTTGGAAAAAATCGAAAAAGTTGTTGAGGAAAAATCCGATCCAACTGAAAAATTACTTGTAGCAGCCGAATCGATAGAACAAATTGACACAAGCATAGATCAAGATCGAGGAGACTTAGACCAGTCCGTAAGTTGGTATAATATGGCCATCAATCTACTCAATGAAGGTAAGAATGATGAAGCTATTTCTACATTTGAAAAAAGTATTGGTGGGTGCCCAAGTAGTGAAGTTGAATTGAAAGTCAAGGCTCACAACGGGAGGGGGAATGCATTATACAATTCAGGGAGATATTCTGAGAGTGTTATTGCATACCACACTGCAATTTCCTTGGATCCTCAAAATGTTTCTGCGAAAACGCTGTTCAATATGGGCTCGTCATATGCTGCAGTTGAGATGTTTAATGATGCAATAAAATGCTTTACTCAATCATTAGAAAGAGGCCTGGACAAAGAGCAGTCAGAACTATGTGAAAAACAAATTAGTAGATGCAGGCTTCTATCTAGAGAGCAGAGTAAAAGACAAGCTAAGTCATGATTCAGCTTCTATGGACACACAAACCGATTTACTAGTAGGTGTATTGCTGTAATCAGCTACACTATCCAAGGGTATTAGAACGTTTGATTCTGGAAAGTATGTTGCGACATTACCATCCGGAATATCATAGCTCACAATTCTCCATCCTTCTGACCTTATTTTCTTCTCCTTGAATTTAGAGGTAATTGTTACTAATTGCATTTGGAAGAAGCCGCCCTTTTCCATATCATTTTTTGACATTAGTACAATCCTCCTTCCACCTTGAATTCCTCTGTATCTATCATTTGTTCCAAAAATCGTCGTATTATACTGATCATGTGACCGAATAGTCATCATCACATATTCATTCTCAGAGGCAGAGATTGATTCCAAATTATGTACAATAAAAGTTGCCTTTCCTGTCTCTGTCTCAAATATTCGATAATCCCTAGGTGGGTTCGGCAAATAGAATCCACCATCCTGTCTACACCTCTCATTATAACCTTCAAATCCTGGGACTACTAACTCAATTTTCTGCCGAATATTATCGTAATGTTCAGTAAATAAGTCCCAGTTAATATCATGTAAATTTTCATAATTTGCAATTGATTTTGCAATTCCCACAATTATAGCAACTTCAGATCTCAAGTCGGGGCTTGCAGGGTTAGCCCCGCCAACAGACTTGTGTACTATGCCCATTGAGTTCTCTACTGTGACAAATTGCTCACTCCCTCCAGTATGATCAGTCTCAGTTCTCCCGAGACATGGTAAAATCAAACCTACTTTACCTGGAATTAGATGAGATCTGTTTGGTTTAGTTGAGATGTGAACAGTTAAATCACACTTTCTTAGAGCATTTGCGGTATAATGAGTATCCGACATAGCAGAAAGAAAATTTCCTCCCATAGAAAGGAAAATCGAAGATTTTCCAGCATTCATCATTTTCACGGACTCTACAGAGTCATATCCCGAATTTTCTATGGGTTTAATCCCAAACACCTCTTTCAATGATTTTTGAAAAGATTCTGAAGGATTATGATTTATTCCGACTGTCCTATCGCCTTGCACATTTGAATGTCCTCTGACAGGACAAAGGCCTGCACCCTTCCTCCCTATATTTCCATCAATTAGCAGCAAATTCGTAATTTCTTGTATTGTAGCAACTGAGTTTTTATGTTGAGTTAGTCCCATCGCCCAACAACAAATAATCGATTTAGCCTTGGAAATTATCCTGCCGATCCTGACAATTTCTTCTTTAGAAACGCCGCTAGATATAGCAATATCTTTCCACTCAGTACCCTCTACGTTTTCTTTGTAATCTTCAAAGTTAGAGGTGTATCTCTGAATAAATTCTGAGGGCTGATTCCTTTCTCCAATCAAAACCTTCGCGAAACCCCTAAACAATGCTTGATCACCATTTATTTTCACTCTAACGTGTTCGTCAGCGATATTAGTTCCAGTCCCTAATATTTCAAACGGATTTTGTGGGTGCTTGAAATTCACCATCCCCTTTTCTATCAGTGGATTAATGCTTATTATTGAAGCCCCAGATTTCTTTGCATCCCTTAATGCAGTCAGCATTCTTGGGTGATTAGTGCCTGGGTTTTGACCTACAACAATAATTAAATCAGCGTGTTCGAAGTCATCGAGTTTCACAGTTCCCTTGCCAATACCGATCGATTGTGTTAGTGCCACTCCTGATGACTCATGGCACATATTGGAACAATCTGGGAGGTTATTTGTTCCAATACTCCTCGCCAGTAACTGCCAAAGGAATGCCGCCTCGTTGCTAGTCCTACCGGAGGTATAGAATATTGCTTCATTCGGTTCCTTTATTGAGGATAATCTTTCTCCAATCAATCCATATGCATCTTGCCAAGAGATTTCCTCATATCTTTCGCTACCTTCCTTGATAATTAGTGGGCTTGTAATCCGCCCTCTACTGTTTAGCCATTGATCTGATTTTTTAGATAGCTCAGATAATTTCCATTTTGACCAAAATTTAGAGTCTGCCCGTTTTTTTGTAGCTTCGTCAGCGATAGATTTAGCCCCATTTTCACAGAATTCTGCAAACGATCTTTTATGATCGGGATCAGGCCATGCACACCCAGGACAGTCGAAACCAGAAAATTTGTTAACCTTAGAAAGGGTTGTTACTGATCTTATAATGCCCATATTAGGAATGCTATGTTTTGCAGTTGAGATTATCGCAGGTATGCCAGCAGCAGATTTACCAGTCCTTTTAATCGTCGGAGCTACTTTTTCGAGTGGAGAAGTCTCATTGGCCTTGGTCCTCATGGCATTATACCCAGTATCCTACATTTCAATATAGTGAGAACAATAGCAGAAAAAATTGTTATCATTATTTCTTTAAAGGTTACAGTTCAATTCTTCTGGCGCCAGAATAGATGTTTAGTGAATCTATCTTGGCAAAACATGCGAGAGTTAGACCATATTCTTTTGCCAAATCAACAGCCAATGTGCTAGGAGCCCCAATTGCAATGATGGCTGAAAAGCCCGCTCTAATTGATTTTTGAACTAACTCATATGATGCTCTACCAGAAACTATTACAAATCCATGAGCGAAGGGCATATTACCTTGAAATATATGCGAGCCAACTAATTTATCCATAGCATTGTGCCTCCCAATATCCTCAAAAATATGCATCAAAATTCCATTAATATCGAAGCTAGCACATGCATGGGAACCACCTGTTTTTGAGAAAAGGCCTTGATAATCCTCCATTGTGTTAATGCAATTGTTTATGATATCGACAGGGATTTTTAATTCCTCTGAAACTTCGGGATATTTCATTTCCATAAACCCTTCAGTGGTCATCCTGCCACAAATGCCACATGCCGATGTAACTGTACTGGTTCGGACGTGTATAGAGGGGTCAAAGGTTGCAGTATGAGACAGATTAACTAAAACCTCTTGTTCACCTACATCAATATCTTCTATATCACTAAGCTCGTGAATAATACCTTCTGCGTACAGGAAACCTGTAACTAATTCTCTATCATTTCCAATTGTTCTCATTGTGATTCCTAAATTGTGTGTTGTTTCATTATGATCAATTATTGAGATTTTGAGTGATCTTTCAGACGCGATTAAGTCAAAATCCCTTATCCGACTTCCGTTTGAAAGCCGATAAATCTCTCTTCTCTCCGAACCCTCCATGCTATTAGGAGACATTCATGATTGATATGTTTGATGTGTATTCAAGCAACTGTTGAAATATAACCCTTCAATCATCTTGCCATGAGTCTATTAGGCGGCGAAGGTTTCTCACTTCCTTTGGTTTCCGAAACAGAAGTTGTTGACGTCATACTCAATTTTTCTGATTCAGCTAAACTAGCTTTGGTCGAGAGTATGAATGGTGATGAAGAATCACACGTCTTGGTAATTAGTGCACAATCTGGAGGGTGTTCAGGCTATCTCTATGAGATGAAGATCGTTGAAGATCCCAAAGATGAGAATTTTCAAAGAATTGATGTATCGGGGATTGGAGTTTTGGTGCATAACAAGGATAGTGCATTACTTAGTGGCATTAATGTAGATTTCAAGGATACAATGATGGGTGGTGGATTCCAAATTTCAAATCCAAATGCTGACAAATCTTGTGGATGCGGACAATCATTCGGCTGAGGTTGTTCATTGCGAGTTTTGCCCAACATGGATTCAATTTCTTTTCATAGGAATGACTGTATTTCTCTTATCAGTGGAGCAGACAAGATAAAAATTCTCGATAGGTCTGTATCTAATAGTCTGGTGAGCTTCAATAATAAGGAATTTAAAAAAGCATTATTCTGTAACACAGCTGGAAGAATAGATGATTTTGCATTAATTTGTCCAATTGATGATAAGATTCTGATGATCTCAAGTGATGAGTTTTGCACTGAAACAAGGAGTAAGTTAGTCGAGGGGATAGGTTGGAATGAGGAGTTTGAACTAAGAGATGCAGTGGCCGCAATCTCTCGCTTCACAGTAATTTTGAGCCAATCTAAAGCATTGTCAATTTTTGGGATTAATGAGATTAAAGATAATGCCATGGAAGAATTTGGTGATATGATAATTTTGGTCACCAAGATAGAAGGATTAGTGATGTTGGATATTCTATGTCAAAAAGGCTCGACCGATACTTTATTGTCCTTATTTGAAAGGTCTGATATCAACCTGATTGACGAACAAAAGTGGAATTTGATAAGGGTGAAGCTAGGTATAATCGATATCGAAGATGCAAGAGGAAATTTGCCTTGGGAAATCGGACTCGATAAATTGATTACTAGGGGAAAAGGATGCTACCCTGGTCAGGAGATACACGCAAGGATGGATAGTCGTGGAAATAAAAATAAGACTCTTGTTAGAGTAATTAGTGATAAAAAAATAGATGTAGGAAAATTAAGGGTTGATGGTTTTGGTACAATAAATATCACATCTTCATTTAGTGAAAATGAACTATGTTATTCTCTGGGAATTTGCAAGGATATGCCTACAGGGAAAATAGAATTATCATTGGATGGCTCAATACTTAACATTGAATCTATTCCGATTTCTTGAATACTGCTTCAAAATCTTCATCGGCATCTATCCATTCGTTCAGTGTTGCAATAGGGACTAATCGTAATATGCCTACATCCCTATTAAAAAGGTATAAATCAGGATCGAAAACATCTATCATTTGTTTCTGGAAATCTCTTTTCACAGATTCACCTCTATTCCTAAAGAATATTACTTCTACTGTGATACCTATTATTGTGGCCGTGTAGAGAACAACGAGAACACTGATTGAAAATGGAACCGGATCCAGAAGTAAATCCCCGGTTCTTATTTTTGAACCATACATTAGTTGTCTAGATAGAAGGAAAATCAGTCCAACACCTACCCAAGGGCCCAATTTTTCATCTACATATGAATCCATAGGAATTATTCTCCTATTTGTCGGGTCGGCAAAGGTTAGAGAGCTTTCTGTTGCAGCCCTAATTACAGAAATTGCTGAAACGAGAATAATGTATACTCCCGCGCTTAGTAATAACACATTAAATGAACTAGTGGGGAAGTAAGAAACGATTAGGTAAGCAAATAAGCCCAAGAAAACAGTCGTTGGCATTCTATGAATTGATTCAAGTGCCTTACCGAGTTGCTTTTTACCATCATGCAATTTAGGAATTCCAATTATTTCCCATCGAGTATATCTCTGGATAATTTTAGCAACTGTTGCGAGTATTTTCTTTTCAATCAGAACCCACTCAAGAAGTCGAAGCAGTGGCATCATAGGGATGGTGATTATAGCAGCAAATATGCCCACAAATGGCCACAAAATAAGACTAGGGAAAAGGAGGAAATGTTGTATTCTAAGTCTATTTAGTAAATCTGACTCAATTCTCGACTGTCTGTCTGAACTGACATGTACCTTCCTAGCTTCGGCATCTAGCTCTCCCCTATATCTAGCCAGAGGCATTCCAGCGTCTAAGACTCGACGTACTTTTTCCCTGTAGTGTTCATGTTCTGGCTCTATCCCCACCCACCACCTCCATGCAAACGATACTGGGAGCGCAAAAAAAACTGGAGATACTAGAATTAGGATCGAGGTGATCATAGCCTCAGTATCGTCGACCATGCCATCGGGTAGCTATCAATGCCAATAATGGAACGGTTTCATTTAGAGTAATTGTTTAGTTATAACGTGTTTTCATACAACCCAGAAACTACATCCCAATCTACAACGTTCCACCATGAATCGATATAATCTCCACGACCGGGTCCAAATTTTTTGTAATATGCGTGCTCCCATACGTCGATACCTAGTATTGGTACGCCTTCCCCCGTCATTAGAGGGTTATCTTGATTTGGAGTAGAGCATACAGTTAACTCGGCACCCGATACACAAAGCCAGGCCCATCCACTACCAAACCTAGTCATTGCAGCATTCTTTACCTGATCTTTCATTTCTGAAAAAGATCCAAATTGATCATTAATCGCATTAGCTAGGTTACCCCGAGGCTCACCTCCACCAGATGGGCTCATTATTTTCCAGAATAGTGAGTGGTTCCAGTAACCTCCCCCATTATTCCTTATTGCAGGATTGTCCATTCCCTCAATCATTATTTCCTCGATAGATTTTCCTTCATGTTCAGTACCTTGTACAGCTGCATTTAGATTGGCAGTATAACCTGCATGATGCTTTGAGTGATGCAGCTCCATTGTCTGGCTATCAAGGTGTGGCTCCAAGGCGTCATAGTCATATTCTATTTCTGGTAATTCAAATCCCATACTAATTCGCCTTCCAATATGGGGTTCTTATTTTCAAACCTACGTTTGTTCCCGCTCAAAATATTGATGCACAAGTTCTTGTTGAAGTGATCATGGGAAGAATAGCAATTACAGATGGAATGTCGGAAAAAGCGGTCTCAATTTTACTAAAAGCAGGCCATTCAGTGCAACAAGAACATTATTCTGAAGACCAGATTCTTCAAGGAGCTTTATTAGATTATGATGCTGTTGTAATACGTAGTGCGACTAAACTTTTCAAGAAAGAAATAGAAGCTTCTTCTAGTATCAATCGAGGTATTGGATTTATTGGTAGAGCCGGCGTTGGTGTCGATAATATCGATATCGAAACGGCTACAAATCACGGGATTTATGTGTGTAACACTCCTACTGCTTCAACAAGAAGTGTAGTAGAATTGACCATTGGACATCTCATCGCCTCTTCTAGACATATTACGTCAGCCGACAAATCACTAAAAGGGGGACTCTGGGAAAAAAAGAAATTCAGAGGCACTGAGATCGGTGGGAAAAATCTAGGGCTAATTGGGTTCGGAAGGATTGCTAGAGGCGTGGCAAATGTCGCTATTGCTTTTGGCATGGAAGTACATATCTTTGATCCATTTATTTCTGATACACCTGAAGGAATAGTAGTCCATGAGAACATTGAGGATCTTTTTTCATCTTGTACACACATATCCATTCATTGTAATCTTTCAGAGGAAACCAAAAATCTTGTTTCTTTAAACTTGATATCATTAATGCCAGGAATAGGGGCGGATGGAGTTGAATGTGGCAATCATATTGTTAGCTGTGCTAGAGGGGGAATTGTGGAAGAAAACGATGCATTAGAAGCACTTGACTCAGGAATACTAGCATCTTTGGCACTTGATGTATTCGAAAATGAACCTCTTGGTGATAGCCCCCTTCTCTCTAGAATAGGTTTTCATGGAACGCCGCACATAGCAGCATCAACTATGGAAGCACAATCAAGGGTTGGAACAGAAATGGCGAACCTACTTCTAGAATTTTTAGATTCTGGGAAGCCAGGGGCTTCCCTGAACGGTATGCAAATCTAATTAGTGAGATTGATATTATGCATTTCCTGCAAAACAGTAGAGAAAATTTCCAAGTCGCTAGGAATTTCTACATCATTTATTGGTGATTTTAGTGAAAGTGATGAGTCTTTTTTTAATTTCCAGATCATTGAATTAAAAGAAATTAATTGCTCTGTTACTTCATTCAAATTGCCAAATCCGTCAAGATTGCAACCTTCAGGGAGAATGGGGAACTCTCTTACATCTACAGAACTATGTCCGTACAGGATCGTCGACAAATAATGAGTGAAGAATGGACATATTGGCGTAAATGCACTCAATAGATCTCTGAATATTCTGTGCAGGGTCCAATTGCTTGATTTATCCCCATTATATAATTTTGATTTGGCCATTTCTAACCAATGACCGGGGAAAATACCAGTTCCAAATTTTTTGATATTCTGTGCTGCAGTATAGATGTCAATACCTTTCCAGGCATCCTCAATTATTTTCATTGTCTGTTGAAACTCTGTTAGGATCCAAGCGTCCTCTACATTCAGTTCAGGAGGGTTTTCGAAATTTTCAGGCGCTTCGAATTGACTTGCAAATCTAGCTATATTGAATATCTTCGTAAGTACGCCGTAGTATTTCGTCTCAATTTCTTCCGGATTAATATGGAAATCGTCTCCTACCTGTGCGTCACACGCCTTCCAAAGTCTAAAGCACTCACTCCCAATTTTATTAGCCCTAAGTGTAACCTGCTTCCCATCTGAACCTCGAATCTTCCAACTGCCAGTCCTTCCTCCTGCCCCGCATTCTAACACGCTATCGGCATCTATTCCATTACCCAATGATTTCGACATTTTCCGCCCCCAAGGATCCATTCCAAGGCCATCTACCCAAATGTTCTCAAAACCCGGCTTATCTAGCAGCAATGTACTCTTTAGTAGAGTATAATATAGCCAAGTTCTAACGATTTCCTTACCCTGAGGTCTTATTGATGTAGGAAATGAGCGAGAAAATAGCTCGTCATCTCTCAAATATCCCGAAACGAAAAGATTTGAATTTGAAGAGTCCATCCAAGTATCAAACACCTTATCCTCAGAGGAAATTTTTCCTAAGGATCCTTTCATTTCGGCGTAGCTCCCGACATATTCCTTAGATTCTCTGTCGAGTACCTCTGAACCTTCGGGCGGACTATCTTTCCAGGGTTGGACATACTTTCCCTTAGGGGGGACGATTACCATCGAGCCATCTTCTGAGTACCAAACAGGAATCTCTGTATGGTACCATCTCCTCCTACTTATTGGCCAGTCGATAGATATCCCTTCCATCCAATCATGTAAATATTGACGATTTCTTTCTGGTATAAATCGAGTTTCGTCGGAGAGTTCACTAAGTCTGTCGATTATATGCGTCTGTTTGACATACCATTCTTTCAAGAGTATGATTTCCACAGGATTCCCGCCCCTTTCACTAACAGGCACATCTTGTTCTTTCTCGACAATAGATGTTATTTTCCCAGCTGCCTGCAATATTTGGATTGCCTCATTCCTCGCCTCTTCGACCGTCATTCCCATTAGGGGGCCTGAAATTTCAGTCATTTCCCCATTGAGATCAATTGCTACAAAGGGACTTAATGCTAATTCTCTGAATATCGATACATCATTCTGGTCGCCAAAAGAACATACCATCAGAACACCAGTTCCAAATTCCATCTTTACTGAGTGGTGGGTCATGATTTCAACAGTTTTAGATCGCCCCTCGACTTGGATTGGCAAAATAGCCTTCTTCCCTATCAAATGACGGTATCTTTCATCATCAGGATGAACTACTATGACGCCACAAGCA
>MDSX01096401.1_pt1 | contig 15059 bp, 8 predicted proteins | sample 811141 | NCBI WGS metagenome assembly MDSX01 (sample SAMN05326642, study PRJNA326480) | marine metagenome | isolation source: seawater | place: Atlantic Ocean: South East | collected 2010
AATAATATTAATCATTAATACGATATCTAACACATCAACTTGGCCATCTGAATTTAAATCAGTACTAAATAATATATCATCAGTAATTGGAATTAATGATAGAATCACATTCACAGTCATAACAACATCTAAAACATTAATCACTCCATCATCATTAACATCACCAGCACCAAAATCTGAAAAACCTGTATCACATGCTAAATCTGATTCTCCACAACTATTAATAGATTCAATACAATATTCATATGTAATACCCAATTCTGCAATTTGGTCAATATACTCTGTATCATCGTTGGAATTGTTTAGCCCTAGCCAAGTATTATCTCTATATATTTTATAAGAATCTGCACTTGAATTCTGATTCCATGAAACTATCACTTGATTATTATAAATCCCATCGGTAGCATTAACATCCTGCACTAAATCAGGAACAGCTAACAGCCTCCCAGGGTTACAACTTTGATCTGAGACACCACATTCATTGACAGCTTCAACACAATATATATGCTGAACTCCTGGAGTGGCAAAATAATCTGTAAAAGAATTTTGCGAAGCATCAAATGAAGAAATTAATTCTCCATCTCTATATAAATTTTGAGATGTGAAATTGGATGGAGACAATTCCCAATTAATATTTATATCAGAACAACTCAAATCATCATCTGCAAAAATATTATACGGGCTATAATCTGGCCCATCACAATTATAAAAAAACTCAATTTTAACTTTATCTATTACATAATTGTCCTCTGAACCAACTTGAGGCATTAATAAACCATTACTAAATATTTCAGAAACGACAAATACATTGCTCGTATAATTAATACTAAGTTCATAATCTTGATTCCAATTACCCGAATCATCACGCATACCCAGATAATTCTCAGACCATGTAGGTAATGCATCGCACTGTCCACCAATTACAGTTACACGAATTTCTTCAATTGATTGATAGTTGGGAGGATTAAATGCATACCATGCTTCACCATAATAGTCAAATGGATTATACCAACCATCATCCCAGCCAAGTTTAACACAGTCACTGGCACCTTCTAAGCATGAACAAGTATATTCAATCGCATCATCTTCTGTATATGTTCCTTCTGTCTCATTGCCTTCATGAACCTGAACCCAAAATGATCTTGAAAATAAATTATTTGGTAATTGGTAAGAATCATTTAATATTGAATAATATTCCATCGAAATTGCATTTCTAATATTTGTCAAGTGTTCTAATTTCATTACACGATGGTATGAAGCTGGTCCATTCAACAAATTAGCTTCTGGCATAATTGTATTAATAATATTATATAATGAGTCTGTTTTTAAATCTAATTGCACAAGATAATAAAAATCATTTGGATTATCAACGAGAGATTCAATGCTCCCTGATGGTACAAATTCTTTCATAATCAACTCATTTGAGACATCTGAAGATTGAGCATAGCCAAAGACTATTAATATTAATATTAAATTAATCATAATTTGATATTAAGTTAATTAATTTATACATACTAAGCAAAGAGCAAAGTAAACTCATCGTTTTACTGAGAATTTTATATTAAAATCAGTAAATTTTACTAATGGCAAAAGAAATAAATAAAATATATAACCCCACCGATGTTGAAGAAAAATGGTATACCCAATGGGAAAAAAGCAATGCTTTTATCCCGGAATCTGATAATAAATCTGATTCTTTTACGGTAATGATCCCTCCTCCCAATGTTACGGGGATTCTTCATATCGGCCATATGTTAAACAATACTATTCAAGATGTTTTGGTAAGACGTGCACGTATGATGAGTAAAAATACACTATGGCTACCAGGAACAGATCATGCTTCAATCGCCACAGAATCTAAAGTTACAAAAATGCTATCTGATAAAGGAATTGATAAATATGATATTGGAAGAGACGAATTTTTAAAACACTCTATGAAGTGGAAAGAAAAGTATGGTGGAACGATATTAAAACAGCTAAAAAAAATGGGAGCTTCCTGTGATTGGTCAAGAACAGCCTTTACCATGGACCCTAATTATAGCAAAGCTGTTCTTGAGGCCTTTGTTAAACTATATAATGATAATTTAATATATAGAGGGACAAGAATGGTTAATTGGGATCCCTCAGGTCTTACTGCTGTATCTGATGAAGAAGTAATCTATAAAGAAACAAATGGTAAACTTTGGTATTTTAAATACCCTATAAAAGATAGTAATGATTATTTAACAGTAGCCACAACTCGACCAGAAACAATGCTTGGAGATACTGGTGTAGCCGTAAATCCAAATGATAAAAGATATAAAAAACTAATAGGTAAAACCATACTATTGCCAATTGTAAATAGAGAAATTCCTATTTTTGGAGATGAATATGTTGATATGGAATTTGGAACTGGCTGTGTTAAGGTAACACCTGCTCATGATCCTAATGATTTTGAAATGGGACAACGTAATAATCTTGAAGTCATAAATATTATGAATGAAAATGCAAGTTTAAATGATAAAGTACCTAAATCATACCAAAATTTAGATAGATACGATGCACGTAAAGCGGTTATAAAAGAACTAGAAAAATTAAACTTACTTGAAAAAATTGAAGATTACATTCATCAAGTTGGACACTCTGAAAGAACTAATGCTGTAATAGAACCTTACATATCTGAACAGTGGTTCTTAAAAATGGAAAGTTTAGCTAAACCTGCACTAAAAGCTGTTAAAGATGGAGAAATCAATTTTCATCCTAAACGATGGACAAAAACATATGATTACTGGCTTGAAAATATAAAAGATTGGTGTATCTCTAGACAACTGTGGTGGGGGCACCGTATCCCTGTATGGTATAAAGATGATGAAATATATTGTGGATTAGAAGCTCCTGACGGTGAAGGATGGATACAAGATGAAGATGTTTTAGATACATGGTTTAGTTCATGGCTATGGCCATTTGCAACATTAGGATGGCCTGAAAAAACAAATGATTTAAAACAATTTTATCCAACACAAGATTTAGCTACTGGACCAGATATTATATTTTTCTGGGTCGCAAGGATGATTATGGCAGGATATTATTTCATCGGAGAGAAACCTTTTTCCAATGTGTATTTCAATGGAATAATTCGTGATTCACAAGGACGGAAAATGAGTAAATCATTGGGAAATTCCCCTGACCCTGTAGAGTTAATTAATAAATATGGAGCAGATGCATTACGCGTAGGATTATTAGTTATTGCCCCTCAAGGTTTAGATATTTTGTTTTCAGAAGATAAAGTTGAGCATGGTAGAAATTTCATGAACAAATTATGGAATTCAGCACGCTTTATACTATTAAATATTGATGATACCGAAGTAGCAGATTTAGATTCAATTAAATATAACGATTTGGATATAACTGATAAGTGGATTCTATCTTCTTTAAATAAAACAATACAAAAAGTAGATAGTGCTTATGATAACTATAAAATGAATGATGCAGTTAAGGATGTCTATAATTTTGTATATAATGATTTCTGTGATTGGTATTTAGAATTCTCTAAATCAAGGTTGTATGGCAAGGATGATGGTGATTGTAAAAAAAATCTAGTGGTTGCAACTCATGTATTAAAAACAATTTTAAAATTATTACATCCATATACACCATTTATAACAGAGGAGATTTGGTCTAATATTAAAAAAGATAATGATACTGAACTCATTACCAGTTCCTGGCCAATTGCTGATATAAATTTAATTAATAATGAGATAGAATCTAATGTCCATCTAATTATGGATATTATTAAAAAAATACGAAATATTAAAGTTACACTTGCAATATCACCAACTAAACCAATAACACTTGTGCTTAGAGGTAATATAGAACAAATAGGAATTTTAGAAAAAAATACTAATTTATTAGAGCGTTTAGTGAAAATTGACAAAGTCGAATCAGGTGAAAATATTGATAAGCCTGCTCAGTCTGCGACAGGTGTGACTAAAAATTTAGAATTTTTTATTCCTCTAAAGGGATTAATTGATCTTAACAAAGAAATTGAGCGATTACAAAAACAAGTTAATGATATGGAAGGCAGACTTAGAGCTGTCAACAAGAAATTAAACAATGAAAGTTTCATTAATCGTGCCCCAAAACAGGTTGTAGAGCATGAACAAAAAAAACAAGCTGATTATCAAAATAATTTAGAAAAATTATTAGAAAACTTAAATTCATTAATATCATAATTAAATAGTTATGGAAAATCCAAATGGATACTACGGTACAAATCTAGAAACTGATATCATGTATATCAAAGGTGTGGGACCTGCCCGTGGTAAAGTATTAAAAAAACATGGTATTAATACGGTCTCCGATTTAATCTATCATCTACCTCGAAGATATCTTGATCGTACTAATATAAAAACAATCCGTAATCTGCGGATAGGTGATGAAGCTGTAATATTAGGTCGAATTGATTCATTTGGAGTCAAACCAACTAAAAAAAGACGTTTTTTTCAGCTAACCATAACAGATGCCACAGGCAGCTTAAATTGTGTATGGTTTAGAGGTGTATCATGGATTGGAGATAAATTCCAAATTGGAGATGCAATTGCCATATTTGGTAAAGTTGAATTTTATAATGGACTTAAAATTATACATCCTGAATTTGATCTCATTGATGAAGAGGATCCTATTAATACTCAACGAATTATTCCTCTATATCCATCAACTCAAGATTTAAAATCTGTTGGTTTAGATTCTCGAGGTCTAAGAAGAGTGATTATTAATATTTTTAATACTTTAGATGATAATATTAATGATTTTTATAATTCTGAATTCATTAAAACACAAGGTTTATGCTCACATTATGATGCTCTTGGAGCCGTTCACAACCCTAAAAACCAGCACCATCTAGATATGGGATTATATAGGTTGAAATTTGATGAATTATTTTTTTTACAATTATTAATGGCACTTAAAAAACAATATGTCCAAAGTAAACAGGGCTATCAATTCCTTGATAGAGGCCCTTATGTCAAAGCTATTTATGATAGCCTAAGTTTTCAACTTACAAATGCACAGATTAATGTTCTACGTGAAATCAGACAAGATTTGCAAAGTAAAAAACCTATGAATAGACTTATTCAAGGAGATGTTGGTAGTGGAAAAACGATTGTCGCCTTACTTGCAGCCTCTATTGTAGTTGGGAATAAACATCAAGTTGCTATAATGGCTCCCACTGAAATATTGGCAGAACAACACTATATTAGTTTTTTAGAATATTGCAAAAAAATTGATATTAATTGTCAAATATTAGTAGGGGCAATGAGTAGTAAAGAAAAAAATAAAATTAAAAGTGAACTTGAATCTGGTGAAATTCAAATTATTGTTGGGACTCATGCATTAATACAAGAGAGTGTTGAGTTTAATCAACTTGGTATGATTATTATTGATGAACAACACCGATTTGGTGTAGAACATAGAAAAATGCTGATAGATAAAGGATATAACCCAGAAGTGCTTGCAATGACCGCAACTCCGATACCTCGCACATTAGCTTTTGCAATCCACGGAGATATGGATATATCTATAATTGACGAATTGCCTAAAAATAGGCTACCTATTATAACAAAAGTTGTTGAAGAAGATAAACTAGGTGAAGTCTATACATTTATGAAGAAACAGATGGATGGTGGTAGGCAATGCTTTATTGTATATCCTCTAATAGAAGAATCTGAAAAACTTGATTTACAAGCTGCAGAATCAGGGTATCATAAATTAAAAGATACAATATTTAATCATTACTCTATTGGATATATACATGGCAAAATGAAAAAAGAGGACCGTGACAAACAGATGGAAGACATGTTTAATAATAGTATACAGTGCCTAGTCTCAACCACCGTTATTGAAGTTGGAGTCAACATACCTAATGCAACTATTATGGTAATTGAAAATGCCGAGAGATTTGGTTTAACTCAACTTCATCAACTTAGAGGACGCATTGGTAGGGGAGATAAACAAAGTTATTGTATATTAGTTAAGCATAAATCAACAAAAGATGCTTCATTGAGACTCAATATTATGGAATCTACTAATGATGGATTTAAAATTTCTGATGAAGATTTAAAATTAAGAGGACCTGGAGAATTTTTTGGTACAAAACAACATGGTCACTTAAAGTCAAAATTAGTAAATTATACAATGGACTCAAAAATCATTAAACATGCTAGAGATTGTGCATTTAATATTGTTGATTCAGATCCAGAATTAAATCGAAAGATTCATCAAGGAATAAAAAAACAATTTTTAAAAAACTATAAAACTATGCTGGAGTTTGTAAATATAAATTAATACTATGAAAAATAATCTCAATAATAATCAACTAATAGCATCACTAACATTTATAATATCATTCTTTATTTATTTTCTTACAATGGCTCCAACAACATCTTTCTGGGATTGTGGTGAATTCATTGCTACTTCTGTCATTATGGGTGTTCCTCATCCTCCAGGAACTCCTCTTTATCTTTTATTAGGGAATTTCTTTTCTCAAATCCCATTGTTTGATGATATAGGAGCACGAGTTAATTTTATTTCAGTATTAGTTAGTGCCCTAGCTGTTATGTTTACTTATTTAATTTCTGTTCAAATGATTGAAGAGTGGCGTGGGAAAGCTAAATCAATCACAGACCAAATAATAAACTATGGAAGTTCTTTTATTGGTGCAATGACATTTGCTGTTACTGATTCTCATTGGTTTAATGCTGTTGAAGCAGAAGTCTACTCTATATCAACTTTATTTACTACAATAGTAGTTTGGCTAATACTTAAATGGAGCAAAAATCATAATACAGTGGGTAATTATAGATACATATTAATGATTGCTTATATGCTTGGGCTAGCTACAGGCATACACCTCCTTAATTTATTAGCTCTACCTTTTGTTGCATTAATTATTTATTTTAAAAATTACAAGTTATCTATTGAAGGTTTAATTAGCACTATTATAGCAACAGCACTATCATTCCTTGTAATATATCTTGGAATCATAAAAGGGATTCCGAATATGGCGAATACCTATGGCTGGCAAACTCCTATGTTCATGGTACTACTAATTATCCTTGCAACCATTATATCAATATATAATCGTAACCATTTATTTTCTACTATATTAGCATCTATAGTTTTTGTACTAATTGGATTTTCAACTTATTCAACCATTTTTATTCGAGCATCTCAAGAACCTCGAATCAATGAGAACAGTCCCAATACTTTAGAAGAAGCATTATCATATATGAATAGAGATCAATATGGTGATTGGTCAATACTTGACAGGTCTTCCACCATTAAAAGAACAGAAAATAGTTATTGGCAGCGTTACACTGATGATAAGTCTAATCCAACACTATCAGAAACATTAGGTTTTGTATGGAATTATCAAATTAAAGAAATGTATCTACGCTATTTTGCATGGCAGTTCATTGGGAAAGAAACATTTGAAGATAGAACATGGGAATTACAAAAAAGAGATGGAAGTGTAATTAAGAAGCTACAAGGAGTTGACTGGTTTAGATATATTATCCCTCTAGCATTTTTATTTGGTATAGCTGGATTTGGCCATCATTTCTATAATGATCCTAAAAGAGCTCTTGCCCTGCTATCATTATTTTTAGCAACAGGGTTAATGATTATTGTTTACCTTAATCAATATGATCCTCAACCAAGAGAACGTGATTATTCATATGTAGGTAGCTTTTTTGTATTTTCTATATGGATTAGTATTGGAATTTGTGGTTTATTAGAACGAATAAAAGAATATTTAGAATCTCAAAAAAACTTTATTCAAAATAATAGTTATAATACAATCTTTGTTGTTGTCTTAGTGGTAACCTTTATATCAATGCCATTTACAATGATGATGAAAGATTATCGAGAGCATGATAGAACTGGGAATTATGTTGCTTGGGACTATGCATACAATCTACTAAACTCATGTGGAGCTAATGGTATTTTATTTACTAATGGTGATAATGATACATTCCCACTATGGTATTTACAGGAAGTAGAAAATATTCGAAAGGATGTTCGGGTTGTAAACTTAAGTTTATTGAATACTCCATGGTATATAGACCAATTAAAAAATCAAGAGCCTAAAATTAATATTAACTTAAAAGATGAATATATTAATCAGCTAGACCCTATTAATGGTACAGCATTTGCATTAGGTCAGTGGACGGATGTATGGGAAGATCTAAATCTTAGACTGAAAACCTACTTTAAAGAACAACTCCAACAAAATTACTCTGTAGCAGAGCATGGAATACCAGTGGAATGGGCACCTATTGATGCAAATTTAACTCTTTATGATAAAAATATAAATATTAATCTCAATGCTACAATTAGTAATTATCTTAAAGTCCAAGATATTATGATAATGAAAATACTTGATGATTTGGAAGCTGATAGGCCTGTCTATTTTGCAGTCACCGTGGCTCCTTCTAATCGCTTAGGACTAGAAAAATATTTGCAAATGGAAGGTTTAGTCTATCAAGTCACCAATAGTCCAACATTAGATTGGGATGATAACTATCCTTCTCCACGAATTAATTTTAATAAAATGGAAGCTAATGTCAAAGAAACAAATAATTATAATAATATTATCAAAACTGCCGAAGACTATATAGCACATAGCAAAGATGGTATATATAGATATACAAACTTAAGTAATCCAGATATTTACTTTAATAATAATATTGTGAGATTAGTCCAAAACTACCGGTCTGGTTTCCTCCAATTAAGTTTAGATAAATTATATTCCACAAATAGGAACAATGATAAAGTCATTGAATTATTAAATAAAATGGATACTTATTTTCCCTCTAATGTAATTCCAATTAATGATTACCAACTAGATATACAAATTGGACGGATTTATTCAGCAGCTGGAGATAATGCAAGCCTTGAGAAACGATTGAAAAATATTCAAAATAAAAATGATTTAGATTTGCAAACTCATTTCTATTTAGCTCAAATTTATATTAATGATTTAAAAGATTTTGAAAGTGGTATTGTAATCTATCATGACATGAAAAAAATATATCCTACTATACCTGATATTCGGTATGCTCTAGTTGAGGCATATGCTCAACAAAATAAAATACAATTAGCTCTTAATGAAATAGATGAATGGCTTCTAATTAATCCAAATGATGATAGAGCACTACAGATGAAAGAGTATTTAAAAGAACGACTTTAGCCTGTCATGACAAAAATATCTATTATTATCCCACACTATAATAATTATCAGATATTAAATGATTGTTTAAAATCATTATATGATTCTGAACTATATGATTCTGAAATAATTATTGTGAATAATAAAAGTACCGATGATAGTATAGAAAAAATTAAGAATCAGTATCCTAGTGTTACAATTATTTCAACAACAAAGAATAAAGGATATGCAGGTGGATGCAACTATGGTGCTAGACAGGCAAATGGAGACTTACTAGTTTTCCTAAATAATGATACTGAAGTTGATAAAAACTGGTTAACTCCTCTCATTCAACTACTTGATGGCAATTCTAAGATTGCTTCAATCCAACCTAAAATAATGAATAAAAATAATCCAAAAATATTTGATTATGCAGGTGCTAGCGGTGGATTTATTGATAAATATTGTTATCCATTCTCAAGAGGACGAATCTTTAATACCATCGAAAGTGATGATGGGCAGTATGACAATATAAAAAAAATATTTTGGGCTAGTGGTACTGGATTTATTACACGTAAATCTATATTTAAAAAAATAGGTGGATTTGATGAAACATTATTTGCTCATATGGAAGAAATTGACTACCATTGGAAATGCCAATTAAATGGATATGAAATATATGTTAATCCTAATTCAATCATCTATCATTTAGGTGGAAAAACATTATCTTACCAGTCTGCATACAAAACATATCTCAATCACAGAAATAGTTTATTACTATTATTTTCTAACTATAACTTGATAAATACCCTAAAATTTTCAATCCCACGAATTGCTATGGAATTCATATCATGTATAAAAGATATAATATCATTAAGATTTAATCATGCCTGTGCACAGATATTTTCATTATTATGGCTTATAGTACATCCCCATATAATCATAAAGAGAAGAAAATTAATAAAAACTATACGTGAAATTCCTGATCAAGAATTATTGAGTAATATTATCTTTGATAACTCAATTGTTTATCAATACTTTATTAAACAAAAAAAAGAGTACAAATCTTTATGAAAAAATATATATTGATCACCAGTTTCCTAACATTTATATATGCTGACCCTCTACTTTATTTAAGCCCTGGATTACAAATAGGGATTAATAGTACCGGAAATTTCTTTTTGTCATCACAAATTACTATTGGCATAATGCCATTTGAAGAGGTACCAATTATATTAGGAACTACATTAGGTAGACGATATTATTATAATCAAGGTAAATTTGATAGCTATAGATACCTTGATGGACAAATCTGCTTAGCAGGTATCTTGGGATTTGGATTTGGAACTATGAATAGATCTGTTTCCATAACATATTATGATGATAGCGGAACATTGCAACAAGAACTAATAAAAGAAAAATATGCAAAATATAAATTTTGGACAGGTGCATTTGGATTATTATCTTATGATTATATTAATTCCCCATCTGGAAAACATAATTTTGGACTTATGGGTGTAGTACCAATACCTTTTGGAGAGTTTGACTTTTAATTTTCACTAGTAATTATTGCTCCAACAATAATTATTCCTCCAATTATTCCATATAAACCAAGTGTTTCTCCAATTAAATACCAAGAAAATAGTGCGGCAAAGAGAGGTTCTAAACTAAAAAATATTGCTGTTTGACTTGCCGTAACTATTTTTTGTGCCCATACCATAATCATTATTGCTACCGTAGTAGCCAAAATACCATTAATAAGCAATGCATTAACTAGTGTTGATGACCAAAAGTCTATATGCATTGAATTTAATAAATCAGTTGGCTCAAATATTATACTACATATAAATGATAGTAGGCATACTATCCCAATTTGAATAAGAAAAAATCTAAAAATATTAATTTCTTTTTTAACTGCTTCATCCTGGGAAATAATATGACCAGCAAAACAGATTGCACACCCAAAAGTTATTATATCACCTATTTTAATTCCTGCATTAATTGGATCTAATAACATAAATAAACCCAGTAGTGCTAAAAAAACTGAATACCATATATTATTAGATACTTGTTGTTTCCCACTCATAACTAAAAATAATGGGACAAATACCACACTAATACTAGTAATAAAAGCAGATGTTGTAGGAGTTGAATCCAACCATAAACCAAAATTCTGAAAATTGTAACCTAGGAATAAGAATATTCCACATGCTAGAGCACCTTTAAATTCTATATTAGTTAGATTAAAAATTTCATTTCTAACTAATATAAAAGTAGATAGGAAGGCAATCAAAAATCGATATGCATTAAATGTAAACGGAGGAGCATCATTTAATGCTCTATCTGTGATAACAAAGGTAGCTCCCCATGCTAAAGTCGTAAGTATCAATCCAAGTTTTGCTAAAGTTGTGTTATTAATCTTTTATTCCCTTGTAAATTGTTGCGACTCCAAAGGTTAATGTTTGGAGTGTGACATTTGTAAAATTATTATTATCTAGAAAATCATTAATTTTAGACTGATTAGGGAAATATTTAACTGATTCTGGTAAATACCTATATGCATCTGCTCTAGATATAAATGCAGCTACTCGTGGTAAAACTTTATTAAAATAAAATGAAAATATAAAATTGAAAATTTTACTTTTTGATTGAGAAAATTCTAATATACATAATCGTCCACCTGGTTTTAATACTCTATGGAATTCTTTTAGTGCCTTATCATAATTTCCTAAATTGCGGAAACCAAATGAAATACATATATGGTCATATGAATTATCTCCCATGGGCAAATCTTCAGCATCCCCATGTATAAATTCAATTTTAGTATTCTTCGTCTTCTTTTTTTCTAATTTAACCTTTGCAATTTTTAACATATTTTTTGATATATCTAACCCCACAATACTAACATCATATTTCTTATCAATTGCAAATGCCACATCTCCTGTGCCTGTAGCAATATCAATAATGTGCTGCCCATTCTTAATATCCATAGATTGAATTATTTTTTTTCTCCAATAGATATCTATACCTAAACTTAATAATCGGTTTAAAAAATCATAATTATCTGATATATCATCAAACATTTTTTGAACGAACTTCTTTTTATCTTTTCCAGTATGTATAAATTCAGGCATTTTATTAAATAGTTGTTTCTTCCATTGTATAGAATTTACATATACAATTCATTGTTAAACTACAATTCTAACTACTAAATTTAAACAATGAATAATTTATATAAATACTATAAACATTGATAATGTACTCATATACAAAAAAATTCAATCGAATAAATAACCTTCAATTAAATCTTGATAACATTGATGAGAATGAAGCCTCTTTCTTTTGGGAAAATAATAAATCAGATGAATTAATTATAGGTTTAGGGATGTGTGATGAAATAGAGCTATTCAATTCAATGGATTTAGAATTAATACAATCCAAAATCACCGAAAGATTAAATAATATAAAAGATTTAACTCCTGAATTAGGTATGAAACCTAAATTTTTTGGAGGATATGAATTTAATATTAAAAATACTACGGAAAAAAAATGGGATAATTTTCCGAAGGGATATTTTATTCTTCCTAAATATATCATTATGTCTAATCAATATAGTACTTTTATTACTCTAATCAGCCAAACCAATAAAAGTCATATTACTTCCATTGATACTATATATAAAAAAATTATTGATAATACGACTCAAATAAAAAAACGAAAAAAACATATTAATATGAATATTATTAATGAACCTGATAGCAAATCTAATTATTTAAAAATCATTAATAACATATTAAGTGATATAAAAAAAGGAATTGTAGATAAAGTTGTTTTATCAAAATTAAAAACAATTACTATAGATAGAAAGTTTAGTATATCTAATGCTATTAGACATTTACGAATTGACTATCCTGAATGTATAAATTTTTATATACACTTACCTAATAGAGGTATTTTTTTAGGATCAACACCTGAAAGATTAATTAAAAAAAATGATGATCAAATAATCTCTGAAGCTATTGCGGGTACTATTAAACGAGGTTTAAATTCTGACGAAGATCTCAAATTAGAAAATAAATTAAGAACAGATTTAAAAAATTTAGAAGAACACAACTTAGTAATTAAAGAAATTACAAATTTACTCAGTCCTATATTAAATAATATAATTATTTCTGAATCTCCTCAGATATTAAAGCTCAAAAATGTACAGCATCTAATTACCAATATAATAGGGAAACTCAAAAATAATATTCATATAATTGATTTAGTTAATATGATACATCCAACTCCAGCAGTATCGGGATATCCTGTTGAAACAGCTAACCATCTCATTAATCAATATGAAACACATCATAGGGGATGGTACTCTGGCCCAATTGGTTGGATAGATTCATTAGGCAATGGAGATTTCTGTGTTGGGTTACGATCAAGTTATATAAAGAATAAAACAATCCAGCTTTTTTCGGGTGGAGGTATTGTATTAAATTCTATTCCTGAAGAAGAGTGGATTGAAACAGAGTTAAAAATGAAACCTATTTTAGAAATAATTGAGAATAATGGTAATAAGTAATTTTATTGATTTATTAAAAATAAATGGCATCCAAAATGTATGCATATCTCCAGGGTTACGAAATACTGCTATTTCACTACCTTTTATTAATAATAAATTCCATTGCTATAGTGTTTTAGATGAAAGAGCAAGTGCTTATTTAGCTTTAGGAATGGCCTTGCAAACAAAAACAGCCTCTGTATTAATCTGTACCTCTGGGACAGCAACTGCAAATTATTTACCTGCTATCATTGAAGCGAGCCAAAGTAAAATTCCACTGATTATCATTACTGCCGACCGACCTGAAAAACTATTAAACACAGGTGAAAATCAAACAATTAATCAAAAAAATATTTATGGTGATTTTGTACGTTCAAGCTTAAGTTTTAATGAAAATGATGATATTGTAAATAAAATAAAGGACTCTTTGGAATTTATAGATATGAAAAATAGTAGCACTACAATAGGTCCTATCCATTTTAATATTCATTTATCTGATTTTAGTCCAGAACATAAAATAAAAATAAATAAAACACCTCTAGAGAGAATATCCCCAATAGTTAAAAAAAGTGATCTTAATTGGAATAGTTTCCCCTATAAAGATATTTTTAATATCCATAATTATAAAAAACCACTTATTATTATCGGTCAATTAAATAGAACTTTAGATTATAAATTACTTTCAAAATTTTCAGAGCATCTAAATGCACCCATACTCACTGATTCTTTATCTCAACTTCGATTTAGCAATCTTAAAAGTCTCAATTTATATGATCATTATATTAACCAAGATAATATTAAACCTGATTTAATTATTCGAGTGGGACAAAAACCAGTATCAAAGAAACTATCTCAAAAAATTACTGAATTAGAAAAAGAGGGAATTAATAATTTAAATTTTTCATCATTACTTATAGATAATTCTGGCAGGTTCAATGATAATGCACCAACTATTATAAAAATAGATTATAAAGCTTTCATTCAGCTTATTATCAACAATACAGTAGCCAACAAAAATAATATATTTTATAATCAGATGCATGAATTAGAAAATAATGTTTCTGAAATTATTAATGATGAAGATGATTGGTCTGAATTTGGCATTGCTAAAGCATCTCTTTTATCAATTAAAAATACTGAGAATTTTGTAATTGGGAATTCAATGCCTATTCGATATATAGATATGCTAGGGAGTTTAAACATCAATCACCATATTAATATGTATTCTAATCGAGGAGTAAGCGGAATTGATGGTGTGATTGCAACCTCTTTAGGGATTGCATCTAAATCTAAACATCAAACGACTTTACTCATTGGAGACCTTAG
>MDSX01006892.1_pt1 | contig 15053 bp, 24 predicted proteins | sample 811141 | NCBI WGS metagenome assembly MDSX01 (sample SAMN05326642, study PRJNA326480) | marine metagenome | isolation source: seawater | place: Atlantic Ocean: South East | collected 2010
CATAAAGTATTTAGCTCTAGGAGCTAAAGCACCTTCCTCTATCTGTCTTGAAACGCTGTAATTTAGTACACGCTGAGTATCGAATAACTTTTCTACTACACCCCAATAAATAGGTTTGTCCTCGTAAACCTTGTAATTTCCGTAAATCGGTACAATCGGTATGCTACTAAAAACGGTCTCGCGTTTTTCTTCTAACCAATCTTTATTATCGAAAAAACGACTACATACATAGGACTCTTGGCGTGTTCTGCGTTTTTCCTCAGTAACACCCATGGCCTCCATTTCTTCTTTTAAAGGCTCATATTCTTCGGCTACATGCACTTGTCCATTACTTAATAAAACTAATTCCCTAGGCCTTTCCTCTACATATAGTAATTCGCCTACAACTATAGTCTCTGCTTTATCGTAATACGCATCACCGTCTCTACCCTCACTAACACCTTCCTCACTACCTTCTTTCCAACGTGATTTATATTCTTCCCTACTTATTGGATGTAATACAAAACAACACTTCGCATCTGATTTATCTTGCTCCTGTGCACTAGGGTCAAACCACACTCTGTCTACAAAGTTGTGTATTTTTTCTATTGCTAAATCTTGGTCAAATGTATCATCACTGGCGTATTTTTGTACTACACGCCAGCCGTCAATGCCACTAATAATCATACCTCTAGCCGATTGACTATAGATATGCCTACTATTACTCATTACCTCAATATTTCTTATAATACCGTCATAGGTAGCTGCAATAGCTGTAGTACCGTCACCGCCTGCTGGATTTACCTGTATATCAAAGTCTGCTTGCTCTATTTCTGATACTACTTGGTCGACAATAGGGTTACACATATCAAACGTATACCTAGGTTTATCGCCATTCGCATTTGCGTTTAATCTTTCTGGCTCCCATTGTCCATCCCTTTTATCTACAAATAAGTGTGCTTCCCTAGCCTGTTCTCGTAAATCTTTTTCAGCAGCTTGTGCATCGCTTAATTTATCTAACACTTTTTTATGGTCAGAATAAATGCCAGTATATTTGTACTTTTTCATGCGTTACTCCAACCTGAGTAGTTAAGTTTTACCGATTGACGTTTAACAAGGTTAGGTCTGTACATAGCCATCATTAAAGAATCACCCATATTTGGTGATGGTAACTCGTAAGGCTTTTTCGCCATATCTACTTTAGACATGATTTGTATTTTGCCCATGTTATTACGTTTTAATGGAATTCTACACACTTCTGCTCGTAATTGGTCTATATTTTCTATTTTACTTGATAAAGAAATTAACTCATCAGGGTCTATATATTCACCTTTTATCGCTCTATTTGTGGCTTCAAATCTATCTCGTAACCGCCACCAGTATTGTGCTCGTTTGTTAAAAAAGGTTTCTTTGTTAGTTTTGTTTTTCGTTTTACCGCCAGCTGTGTAGGGTTTTTCGGCTTCTTCAACACTCTCTGAGCCTTTAAACATCACATATTCTATTTTTTTATCGGTTAAAGCATTATCAACTTGACGCTTCAAACTTACGCCTAATCCATCGGCATCCCATACAAAATAATCCGCATTCGCTTTTAGTGCTTTATCTATAGCCCAATCCATACCTTCTGCTGCATCACCTGTTAATTTTTCTGATACATCTAGTATGACGTTGCCATGTCTGACTGCAAAGCCTTTACTGTCTCCACCTTCATCACTAGGGTCATGGCTGGCTATAATCGCACCTTCTTGTTTTATACCTAATTTTTCATGCGCATCTATTGCGTTATCAAACCAGTCGACTGGAATAATAGAATCTTCCACTTCATCATGATATTCACCTTCCCAGATGTGTCTATATAATGCCGTGGGCATAGTTTTTTTATCATGTACTCGCTCTTGCTCTAATACCTCTGGGAATAGCTCATTGTCGTCGTGATTAATCCAAACTATTAAATGTAAATCGTCCTCATAGTAACCATCTCGCCTTAACTCTTTTTCATAAGGTTTTATAAATCTTTGGCTAAAAGGGTCTACACTTGAGCGTGGATTGCCTGAAAACCATATTTCTGAATCGGCTATCCGCAACGTAGGCGTTAATGCTTTCAAACTGTTAAAACTTATCGTCTGACTCTCCTCTACCCAAAAGCGCTCGAAACCGTGCATGGATTTCACTCCATCGGTATTGCGAGCTAACCCACGAAACTTGAAAGCTGGTACACCTTCGTAAAGTATCTGATTGTTATATATTTCAAAGCCTTGCAAGTTTAATCTGTCTATTTCATCTGCGAGTATAGCTAGAACGCTATCGTCAATAGAAGACTGAAATTCTCTAAAACACGCTGTTTTTATACCTTGTGTCTGTGCTGCCATTAAACAACAATCAGCAAAGGTCATAGATTTACCACTACCTCTACCGCCTATAGCTACTTTAAACCTTTTAGGCGTTTCTACCATTGGTAATAGTTTTGGGGGTATCATCATTGTAGGCATTATTTAACAAGCCTCACGAGCAACTCATCTATGTTTCGCAGGTCGTTTTTATCTACAGCATGATTTATAACTTTTAAAGGCCACCGTTTTGGCTTTTGGCGTAAAATAGTTAAACCCCATTGCCATCCTACTATCTCACATTTTTTATTATTTTTATTGTAATGTATTAAAACATATATAGTTTTTGCTTTAACAGTGCCTTGCTCTACTAAAAGTGTATCGCCTCTTGAGGATGTTTTAACATCAACAGGTATGTTTTCTATATACCCATTCATCAACAAAGGTATCTTAAAATCTTTACCTCCATCTCCTTTACTTTTAAAAGATAAGTCTGCGCAAATATTGAATGTTTTTGCGAAGTATTGTTCGCCTACAATACCTATTGCTGTAGTATTTTTTCCTAAGAATCTTTGAAATTTACCAGTAACACTGTGTTTTGCATCTCTTTTTTGTGCAATTACTTCTACAAAATCATTCACTGATTATTCTCAATAACCTTTGTATTGTTCATGACTTGTATTTTCCACACAAATGGCTGCTCCTCATCGCCTACAATTTCGTGCCTGTCTGTCTCTTTCCATCCTGCTTGTGTCTTTAAATAAAAGATAGCCGCACTCGTATTACCATTTTGTGCCTGCTGTATAAGATTAGCCGCTACAGTCACTATGGCTTTCGATTTTCCTCTTTTATATGCGGTAAAAACTTCTTCTTGTCTTTCTTCTACAGCTCTAAAAGTTTTTTCTGTCATTCCATAGTATTCTGCAATTTGTTTTTTGCTTAACATAGACGCTAGTTTTTCTACTTCCTCTGCTTGTACAGGCGTAAGCACTTTAGCAGGTCGTCCCCCGCCTTCACCTTGATTACCTTTTTTCATTAGCAAATCCGTCATAACAATACCAAATTAAACTATTTCTATAACCATTATCATGTGTTTTTACAATTTCTGTAACGCCATGTTTATTCCTCCAAGCAGGGTAAACAAGCATAGAATTGTTTGCAGAATCTATTGTTAAATCGTAATCAGGCAAATATAAATTGCCGCCTTTTGCATTTAATCTTTTTGTAATGATGACATTTACACAGTTTTTTACATTGCCTGTATCTTGGTGTATATCTGCGGATATATTGTAATTGCTGATAGAGCTAGTAAACATTTCAGCAAATCGCCATTTTTCTGGCACTCTATCTATCATTGCCTCATTATGTTTTTCGTATATTTTTGGTGCAATATCTTTGATTATCTTTGTAGATTTCACACCTGCTATTGTCATAGCTTTTACAAATGTTCTAGCTGTCTTGGAAAGATGCACTGATGAGCGTGTCGCATAACTGCGCCTCATATGCGGCTTTGGTGGTACGCTACCTATTATGCAACTGTATTGTTCTACTGATTTTTCTTTTTCCATCATCCCAGAAGAACGCCTCATTGTAGATTTTGGCACTCTCTCAGAATTCAATTCTATGTCTGCTATTTGTACTAGATTCTTTATCTCACTTGGTAGTTTTTTTAAATAGAAACCAATGACCTCACCTTCATCAACAAATAAACTATCCTCTAATACGTTAGGCTCATTATTTGGCGGTCTCTGCCCTATCTTATAACTATTCTCTATAGGTTCTAAATGTAACTGATTCATTTTTCAAATAAAAATACATTTGTGCAAGGTGGAAACCATGATTGTTGCCAATAATATTCTCTTTTGTCGTTATAACAAATCGTATTCCAAGCTGCTTCTACCCTATAATCTTGTTTTTGTTTGTCTATAACTTTCCATATCCTTTCTAAACTGTTGTCTATATCGAAAGACCATTCATACACTAATTTTTTAAATTGATGTTTTAAATTCTCTAGAATAAGCATTTCAGCCCCTTCTATATCCATCTTACAACAATCTATATCATTTGCTTCTGTTTCAAAATTTAACGCTGGCACTTTTAGCCCTTTGCCATTCCAATTTTTTATAATCGAATTGCGCCACACGTTATTATTATTTCCTATAAACATATTTACGTGCTTTGTGTCATCATGCACAAGTGCAGCTTGTTTTATTTCTGCCTCTAAGTTGTTAAGTTTTAAGTTTTTTTCTATCATTTTACAGTTGTGAGGGTCTGGCTCATAGACAGTTACTATTGCGCCTTGTTTAGCAGCTAATAATGTAAAAGCACCTACGTTACCGCCAGCATCTATCCATTTTTCATTTTTCTCTATTTTCATCCCTCTTTTTTGATATGTATTTTTCCCTATTACTTCTTCAAAAGTTTTTAAATCACTGAAACCTTCTCTATGATAAAACTCAATATCGTTTATGGATTGTTTATGCAGTTTCATTTTTTTCTTTTTCTGCTAGCAAATAATCTAATATCATTTTTCCTATATAACCGCCTCTATCACGCCAATATTTTACTACTTCTTTTGCTGGCTCATAATGCTCAGTATCAAATTCTATTTGTATAGCTTTCTTTACATCGTCAGCAAACCTATCTAATTGCGCTTCACTGTCTTCTAGGTCTAATGCGCCATAATCAGGTGATTCAATAAACTCTGGCAATTCATCCCACCCCAACAAAGTCACGTCAAAATCTAAATTAATCAACTCATCAAGAGATAATTGTAATTTTTCTTCATCCCATCCAGCATTTAACGCTAATTTGTTATCTGCAATAACGTATGCTTTACGTTGTGCTTCTGTTAAATTTTCTAGTGTAATGGTGGGTACTTCTGGAATGTCTAATTCTTTAGCAGCCTCTAAACGACCATGACCTGCTATAATTGCGTTGTTTTCATCTATTAGTATAGGATTAGTAAAACCAAATTCTTCAATAGAATCAGATATCTGTTTTACCTGTTTTTCGGAATGAGTGCGCGAATTGTTGCTGTAAGGCTTGAGCGTATTAATAGCTCGGTAAGTAAGTTTTAGCATAATGCCCTCCGTAAAGGTAGTGACATTATGCCATCACTTATATTTCAACGTCTAGCTAATACATTAATTTTTCTCCCTTTGCACCCCATAAAAACTTTGCATAATGTTTAGAACGTATGACCCTAGCGCCCTCTCTTTTATCGCCTCTGTAGAATACTTTACCTTGTTTTTCTAACTCTTTAGGCCTAGACGATATGCTACCGCCTGTTAATTCAGGGCATTTACGTTGCATTTCTTTAGCGGTAATTCCTATTTCGCCAGCTTCTTGTATCATCGTTAATACTTTCTGACGCAAGTTTTCAACTGGTGCTATTATTGCAGCTTGTCGGCTTGTTTCAGGGTCTGTCGTTCTAAATATTTTATTAAATGCTTCTGTTTTGTAATAGCTCATAATTTTTCCTATTTAGTTTATTAAAGGTTTAAATTTGCTAACTCATCTAATTTTTTATTATTTTTTTCTATTTCTTCTAATGTTAGGTGAAATGTCCTAATCAATTCTTCGGCTCCTAACATGATTATTTGCTTATTATATTTCGGGTTATGTTTGCGCCATTTACTAACTAAGCACACTAACAGCGGTGTGTGTGGCATGTAGCCATGATTTTCTGCACTAAAGAATTTGTCATATTTGCCATTTTTGAATTTATCTCTGGCCTCTGGCGATTTTTTACCTAATATGACTTCGTTAATAACAACTGAAAAAACTACTATAGGATGTATATTTTTTATTTTGCCATCCTTAAACAAACTATGTGTAACTGTTTCAAATAGCTGATAAATTTCTGGGTTTTCATTATCAAACTTATGCCATTTTGCTAGCCATTTGTCTGAATCTCCAAACGTATCCTCTATTATTTTTCTGTCTTTACTATCCATCATTGTTCTCCTATGCAATCTGGTTTTAGATTTTTGTAATCAGGCCAGTAACCATTGCAATAATTATCTATGTATATTGCTTCTGCCTGTAATTCATCATTTAAATCCATATTACTGGCTAGTGCGAAACCAACCAGTAATAGCAGTATAGTTATTGTTTTCATTTAGATTACCAAACCTCTTTTTCGTTAGCTTCAAATCCATGTTCAATAGCTTGCTCTGCAAGTATTTTGCCAATGTCTGTATATATTAAAAATTTTTGTGTATCGTCTGTGGCGTTTTGAAGTGCTTTGATTTTTTCCAAAAGGTAATTTTCTATATCATCTATCGAGGTAGTTTTTTCGTTTACTCCATCTGGCCCTATGGCCTCCCATATTCTGCCTTCCTCTGCGCTTAACCAATTAACCGCTAACTCTACTCTCATATTTATTTTTTCTTCTTCGATTCTAGTTTCCTCCTCAGGACTGAGATATGTACTTAAATCGTGTTGTTTTTCTAGTTCGCTTGCTACGCATGGCATATCTTTTTTTCCCATAAAAGTCATAATTTTCTCCTATTTATAAATTGGTATTAACATTATCTCTTTTTTTTAGTTTTTAGTAAAATTTTATTTTACAACCTTAGGCAACTTTAAGTCTTGAAACTATTGTTTGCTTGACACCTTCATATTCATCTAATTTTTTAATAGTGGCTGAAAACGTTATTTTGTCGTTTTTTTGTAGCTTGTCTGAACCGCTAAACCATGTAACTACATCACCTTCTTGAGTGATAATTTTATAGAGATATACATCTCCCCATTGTGTAGCGTTTACCCATTTAGCAGTAACAACTTCACCCTCTACGTTTTTAATCCTCTCTTTTTCCTCTCCCATCCATTTACTATTCATTTGTGCTTCTTTGTACTTAGTTCTCTCTAACTCTCGTGCTAAATGACCTCTATAAGTCGCTATAGCTGAAAGCACTATTCCGAAACGCTTTCTTGAAACCATTGAATATTCAAATAATTGCTTTAGATTCCAAAAATAATTGTTATCTTCAGTACTGTTTAGGATAAAAGATTTTATTAATTCTGCTTCAGATTTATATTTTTCCCAATTTTCTGAAGCATTTTTGTTTACGACTTCGCCATAATCTACGTTTTGATTACTGTCACCCAAATGGTAAGCATACTCTACATATTTATATGTAGGTTCTATAGAGGGTAGATGACCCTCACCGTGTCTTGCTAGCTCTATCATTTCGTTGTATTTAGTTTTGCTCATCCAACCATATTCTGAAATAGCAGCCATTCCCGTGATTAACAACTCATCTATATACCAATCTAAATTTGAACGAACATTTCCAGATTCAAGCTCATCGAAAAATTCAGGAATTGCCTTAAAAAATTCAAATTTTTTGATTATGTTTTGCGGGTTATCTATGCCTAAATGGTCTCGCAAACAACTGCGGCCGACTTGAATTTGATTTTTATTATTATCTTCAACAATGTACAAATTATTTCGGTTTCTTGTTTTATTGCAATGTTCGCAAACTTTTTTGCTGTCTCTAAACCTAGTGTCAACTTTGCGGTCTGGTACTGTATCTATAACTCTTTGCTCATCGCCACCAATACCGTCAAAGGAAATAACTCCAACTAACTCATAATCTCCGACTCTAGGCGCTTCGCCAGTAACTGTAACTACATAAGCATTTATAGTTACTGATTCACGTATACCAATATCTTCACCGCTTCTCATGATTTGCCTTTTCAGCTGGAATTTCTCACTTACGGTGTAGCCTATTGGCTGATTGCCATATTTAGTGGCTTTTTTAATCAATTTTTTTAATTGTGTTTCTGCTTCCTCAAGCCTTGCACTTAAAACAATAAATTCATTATTTTTTAAATTGTTTTCATTAATGTTCATAATTTTTCCTATTGATGCACATCCTTGTGCGTTAGTTTAAAGTTAGCTATCCCAATGAGTTTCACTAGCTCTGGACAAACATGGAGGTGTATTCAATCTCTCGGCGTATGTATTGCCAGTTCTTAGACACTTTCTAATTACAGTAGGCTCTTTTTTTTCAAACTCATCTTCTGTGATAACTATGCTGCGATTAACAACTTCTACGCGAACATCTGTCTGATTAAACCAATCACCATCTGTTCCATGTTTTGCCACAAAATTGTCATACGCTTTTTTAGCTTTTTTTTGCTTGGCTCGTAGTGAAATTTTTGCAGCCGTTATAGTTCTATAGGTTTTGTACAAATCTTCGCGGATGTAGCTTTGTGGGTCGATTATTAAGTAAGTCATATTTTTCCTCCTAGTTGACACCAATTATGAGAGAGCTACCCTAAAAAGTAAAATATTTTTTTACATATATTCAGATACTTAGCTGTTTTCTAAGAATTGCCAATTTTTGCTTTAACTTGCTTTTTTCCATCACTTTTGGGTTGTGTTCCAATTTCGGGTATTTGCGCGGTTTAAACGCCTCACAATACTCTATTAATTTACCTAGGGTCATATAGCCGTCATGCTTTTCTATTGCTCTAACGGCTTTAAAGAAGGTCTCAGAGGTATATTTAGATGCTATTCCGTTGTACCAAGTCTTAAACTCAATACTTTTTCTGTCATTTTGCATTAATTCCCAGTGAATAATGCCGTAAGACTGTAAAATTCTTATGCCTTTGGCAAAATCACCCTCATTGAAGTTGTATGAGGGCTTCGTCTCGTTTTTCTTGTTTTGTGCGTTTATTGAAATTTCGCTGATTTTTTTCATTTATTTTTTCCTCTTTCCATTTTTGTTGTCGATTAACCCAATTAGTAGCGCAAGATTTCCAATTTTTCATAGTAACTTTGCCGACCACCCACCCTTTTGATTCATAATAATTAACAAACTCCTGTGCAGATTCTTCTGCATTTTCTGTTTTTTGTTCTATATATTTTGCTACTTCATCAACAGAAGGCTTTATAAATTGGTTATTGGTTATTGGCTTTTGGTTATTGGTTAGTAATGCGTTCGCATTGCTTTTGTTGTCCCACCGTTTTTCTGCTGCTTTTTTCGCCTTCTGGGATTTTTCTTTATAGTGCGCTATTTCCTTATCACACCTTGTATGATGGTATTGACCCTTTTCTTGATAAAAATATTTATGTAATAGATAACAAAGGGCTTCCGATTCTGCGTCTTCTTTTATTGAAAATATTTTTTCTAACTCACTTATTTCCAGACACAGCGGTTTTTCTTCTCGGTAATAATGCAATAACATCTGCATATAGATATCTCTTTCTATTCTGTTTAAATAAGCGGTTTCTACCGTCCAATCCCCAATATGCAAATTAAAATAATTCATAATTTCCCCATTTTATATTCAAACGGCAATTCTGATTCATTAATCCATAAAAGTAAAATTTAGTTTTACATTTACAGAGATATAAAGTACAATAGTTTTTTACACACAAAAAATAGGAAAAAATTATGGGAAAAGTAATTATAGATATGCCAAACAAACCAAAAGTAGAGATGGACATAAAAGATGCCGACAAAGGAAGTATAGTTGAAGCTATGGCAGGCGTTAAAAAAGCTACCGATAAATTATTAGATGATGACCCACAGCTAAAGGCAAAAGTTAATGCCGACCATAATAGGGAAATAAATAGATTAGCTGATAAATTTATAAACGTGTTTCAAAGCGACCCTACTAAATTTTCAAAAGCACGACAAGAAATGCTAGATACGGAAGATGATTGGGAATATTACGAAAAACGTGTACTAGCGCAATTATTAGCGAGAATAAAAATGGATGCCAAGATACTACGCCAAAGAGCATTAAAATTTGAAAAATTAAGAATAGTTATCGAGAAGCATAATGACTAATTACGAATTTCTAAAATTAAAAAATGAGGCTTTAGCCACGAAAATTAATGAACACAAAGAAAGCATCAATATTGAGGATATTGGGCGAACTGTAAGTGAAAAACTAGACACAATTAGAGGTATGCAGCTGAAATTAGAAGTAGCTGCACAAACTGAATTGGTCACTTTATACAATAAGTGTATAGCTAAATACGGTTATACCCACAAAGGTTGTAAAAGAGCTAATGCAATATGTGCCTCTGCACATCCGACTTTATGGGATATACACAAAGAAGAAATTTGGCAAAAGATAGATGAAAACTTTAACAACGAGCTATTTAGGAGAAATTATGAATGACATTGACAAAGAGGTAAGTGAATTAACTGGTAGGCGAATATTAGACCTGTCTGATTTGTGCAAACCCTTAGACATAAAACAAATGGAATTTAGAGTAGGCGCTAAAATGGGTGATATTGGACAACAAATATTGGCTTATAAAAACGCAAGAATAGATATGGCTAGGTTAGACAATGTTTTAGGGCCAGAAAATTGGCAACGATTCCACACTAAAATTGATGGTACTAATTTTTGCAAAGTAGGCATAAAAATTGGTAACGAGTGGATATGGAAAGAAGATGCAGGTGAAGAATCTACACAACATTCTGAAAAAGGTGCTGCAAGTGATTCATTTAAACGAGCCTGTACTAATTGGGGCATAGGCAGGGAATTGTATAGATTGCCTAAAATAGTAATTAGAACAACAGAAAAAATATTTCCACAATCTTGGACATGGGAATCAGAAACAAACGATAAAGGATATATAACAGAATTACGAGCATTTAATAAAAATGAAAAAATGACCTTGGAGTTTTGGCGATGATATATGACCAAATTGTCCAAGGGACAGAGGAGTGGTTTGAAATTAAACTAGGTGTACCAAGTGCAGGTACTTTTAACACATTATTAACGACTCAAGGCAAAAGGAGCGCACAAGTTAAATCAACCATAAAAAAACTGGCTGACGAGCTTATTCGCTACGAACACTTTGAAAGTTATACCAATGAAGATATGGAGGAAGGCAAACTACGAGAAGCAGAAGGGCGTACACGTTACGCAGAAGGGCTAGATATGACTACTATCTATCACCCTGATTTAGACCATAGCAAAGGTGTAGTTAAAGAGGTGGGATTTGTCACCAAAGAATTTGAACAGCTAGAACATATAGCACCGTTTAATAAAATTGGTTGCAGCCCTGATGGTTTAGTCTTTAAAGATAACAAACTGGTGGGAGGTGTAGAGATAAAAAGCCCTAGACCTTATACCCATTTAGGTTATTTAGATGACAAAAAAATACCGTCAAATTATTTGCTACAAGTCGTAGGTAATATGTATGTATGCGGTTGTGAATATTGGGATTTTTTTAGCCATCATAAAGACTATGAAAAATCGTTTTGCTTACGAGCACATAGGGATGAAACGAGCATACAAGAATTATTTAATGAGTTAGAGCAAGTATGTATAGACACCTTACTGGGTATACATAACTTATTTAACCAATACAGTAATTCCGATAAAGAAAACATAATTGAACGTAAACAACTAATATATAAGCAAAAAGGAGAATAAACATGGCTAGCAGAGGTGTTAATAAAGCAATAATAATAGGTAATGTAGGTAGTGACCCAGACATAAGAACAATGCCTAATGGCAATCAAGTAGTGAATTTATCTATAGCAACAAGCGATGAATGGAAAGATAAACAAACAGGAGACAAAAAAGAAAAGACAGAATGGCATAGATGTGTATTTTTTAACAAAATAGCAGATATTGCGGCTCAATATGTTAATAAAGGCTCTAAGCTATATATAGAGGGTCGTTTACAAACTCGCAGTTATGAGCAAGATGGAGTAAAAAAATATTCTACTGAAATAGTAGTAAATGATATGCAAATGCTAGACAGCAAAAATACCAATAGCAATAATGAGGTAAAAGAAGCTAGTAAAAATGATGTAGAAAAATTTGATGCTTTTGACGATGACATACCATTTTAGGCCAAAAGGTTAATCATAGACCTTTCCTAGCACTCTGGCGGTAGTGTGGCCGAAAACCGCCACCATTAAAAAAGCCCCTGTAAAACAGAGGCTTTAGAGGAGGTAAATAAAATGGCCTGTATTAACAAGCATTATTAATATAAAGGAGAAACAAATGGATATCAATATAAATATAGGCCATTCAATACAAAACGCACAAATAATTACTGGGTTAAAGTCTGTTGAGGTTGCAAAAGAGTTAGATGTATCTAAACAGCTTTTTCGTTATATAACCAAAAACAAAGATATTAGTTTTACTCGAGCTGTTAAATTAATTGATATTTTTGATATGTCATTATCCGAATTTATTAAATTAGGTGAACAAGACCCTGATACATTTAAAAAACAATATTTAGGTTATATTGAATGACTTACAAAACTAGAACCACGACACAAAATTCAGCTATTCATAAATATTTTGAATTGCTGGCAGAAGCCTTTAATGATGCTGGTTATACACAAAAGCATGAAATATTCAGCAAAGTAGATTTAAACTGGACTGCACATAGTATTAAAGAAGGTCTATTTAAACCTATACTCGAGGTAAAAACTGGCAAAAAATCGACTGCTGATGCTACTACTGTAGAAATTAGTGAAATTCATAAAATATTAAACCTGTGGTGTATGCAAAACACAGGTATTGATGTACCTTTCCCAGACAGATATGGATGCCAAGAAACTACGCCCAAAAGCATTAAAACTAGCGCAATTACTAGCGAGACTAAAAGCAGCTGACGATAACGGTTATTGCGTATGTGTTTCATGTGGAACAATTAAGCATTATAAATTAATCGCTGGCGGTCATTTTATCCCTAAAGGTGCTAGTAGTTATCATGCTTTGCGTTATGAATCTTGTAATGACTACGGTTGCAATATTCATGCTCAATGCCATGGTTGTAATAATTTTGGCATGAAGCATGGTACAGCGTCACAGAAATACACTATATTCATGCAAAATAAATACGGTCACGAAAAAGTTAAAAGAATGCTAGCGCACCAGAAAAAACCGATTAAAATGTATAAATCTGATTATTTAGAAATGATAGCGGATTTAAATGCAAAAATTAAAAAAGAGCAAAAACGTATTACCTAGCGACATGGCCTAATACGAGCTTTTTGTGTTTCATCGGAAGATTTTATGAGATAGCAATTAGGAGTTCCATCTAAAATTATAGCTTTTTTCCTATTTTCTAAATGTGCTTTTTTTATGTCTTTTTTAGATTGTCCATAATATTCAACAGCATAATGATTTTTTATTAATTCTTTACACAGCCATTTATTACCTACTTTAATATCTCCTAACCATCTGCCGTATTTACCTTTTTCTTGTGTTTGTAACGTGACTTTACTACCTACCGGACAAAACGATTTGTTAAATTCTTTTGCGGATAAACCGAATTTTTTTTCCTCCACATCTCTAGTGCGAGATTCTTCAGTATCAATTCCGTAAAGGCGTATACGCATATAACCGTTATCAGTACCCCTATAAACGATGCCAAAACCAAGATTAATATCTGTAACATCTATAGTATCCCCGTCAATTATTTTTGCTACAGAAGCCGTAAAAATGTACGGTTTAGACATACACACCTGTACGAATAATATCGGTCAGTTCTAAACTTCTGCCTTTGACCTGTTTTGCCCATCGGCTGTCTAAAAACTCTGTTGCCGCAAGGTTATAATCATGTACAGACATCGCAGCGTTCGCCTTTTTAAATCCTCTATATTTTGTAGCCCCAAGATTAAAAAAGATATTTATAATAGCCTCTTGCCTAATTTCATCTAAACTTCCAAACCAAGAATATTCTGCAGTAATTTCTTTAATGCATCTAAGAATATCATTAGACAAAAGGTACTCTATTTCTTCCATAGTTAGCCCAATGCCTGTTTTTGATATGTTTCTACCAACGCCTATGTGTTCTAAATTATTTATATCTGTGTAAACGTAAGCTGAAACACCTTCATGCCTTTTTAACTGTTCTATTAGTCTGTCCATTTTATTCATCTTATTTTTTATTTGAACCGCCATAAAAAAACGCTGCTGCCGTACCTAAAATGCCAGATAGCTGGCCGAGGACAAGAGAAATGACAGTTTCAGATTGTTGCGAATGTTCAAACAGCGTTACCACCATAACATAGCTCCCATAAAGTGCCAGAGCTAAAATTGAAAACACTTTAGGAGTCCAATCTGTCGAAAAAGATTCTCTTGCAGATTTCCTATCCTCAACTTCAGTCTTAAAAGATTCTAAATCAATTTCCATTTCTTTTATGCGGTTTGAAAAATCTTTATCGGCTTGTTTTACTAATACTGCTTTTTCTGGTTCACGCTCTATTAAATCTTCTATTTCATTAGCTGTTGTATTTTCTGGCATATTCAGCTTTTTAGCGACCATTTTAACGGCCATGCCAGCCATAGGCCCACCCGCACTTGACGCTATGGTCGGTGCTAGGCTCTTTAAAAGCCCACCTAATTTCATTGTGTTAAAAGATACACTTTTATCAGTGCCTCTATGTTGTTAATTACTTTCCCGTAGAGTCTTCCTCCACGATAGTATCTATTGTATCGCAGACATCCGGTATCGCTACACCTGTCGTAACCTCAGTAGCTACGCGCCCTACAGACCTGATGCCTTTGTATACTCCACTGCAATACAGTTCTTTGTTGGCTATCATTTCTTCAGAAACAGTACATCCGGTCATAAGTAAACACAGCGCAGCAATTCTAAACATTTCGTTTCCTCTTTTTAGATTTAGTTTCTAGCAATTCTTCACCTATTTTTTTGTTTGGCTTTTTATCTTGTTCTTCTAAAAACAATGATAACCTTTTTTTATAACCTTCCATAAAATGGTCAGATAACGCATCTGA
>MDSX01097064.1_pt1 | contig 15050 bp, 11 predicted proteins | sample 811141 | NCBI WGS metagenome assembly MDSX01 (sample SAMN05326642, study PRJNA326480) | marine metagenome | isolation source: seawater | place: Atlantic Ocean: South East | collected 2010
TAAGCTATAATACCCGCTATATTTCCCTCTCCTGCTGCATTACTTCCCCATGACAATCCATGATTTGGCGCAAAAACAGCAGCTAGATAGAATATGGAATTTCCCCAGATCACCGTAATGATTGTCCATGAAATCCTCTCTGCTAATGTTTTACTCAGATCACACCAAGAAAACAATGCGGCTAAAACCAAAGCCATAATACCATTCATAATACTTCCAGTATGTACCGCCCTCCATGCAGCTGTAGTACCTGGAATAGCATAATCAATTTCAATGGGAAAAGGTGGAAAAGTAATCTTCCCAATTACATTCCATCCTAGGAAAAACCCACCAATAAGGCCAAAAAGTATTACCCCTAGCCCATGCTGAATAATGCGTCTTTGTGCTTTAGATATAGACATGATTTTAGAAATTTTATATTGCTGATTCTCGAGACATTTATGCTTCTTGTAAAGCCTTCATTCTAACCACTGCTTTTTTTATGGAAGGAGACAGGAGAGTTGCTTTAGCAGCATAATAAAAATATTTTAATATTGGTTCGTGGCTCATAAAGTTCAATCTTGATCGAAACATCCAAAAAGGTATATATCGATGTAGCCAAAGTAAATTTTCTACACTTGTAGACAAGGCACCAGGCCAATCTTCCTTGAATTCTGGATGAGGCACAGGAGTAAGATGATTTCGTTTTTCATCGGTGATACTGGCTAACTCCAATTTGGCTATTGTCGCTGCGCTAAAAACCTGTTGACAAAATAGTATGGATTGCAAAGTAATGTTCCCATTTGAAAATATTGGTTTCGCCTCTCGTTTTGCTAATCCGTCAGCAGAACAATCAACAAACAACGTTCGCTCGGAATAGTCAACACTTCCTTGTTCTAATTGTATCTCAGACTCCGTAATACGACTCACCCTTCCTTTACGAATAACATTTTTAGCCGTTCTTAGTAGTTTTAACTCTTCTGGGCTTACCGTTGCACATCTCCATTTTTTTGGACTAATTGATTTGTCCAACCTTAGTATGCCACCTGTTTTTTCCATTTTCAAGAATACATTATCTGCTTTGACTGCATTTTTGACGCATTCCACATGTCCCAATATCTCTTTACCGACTGTTCCAACTTGAAGATGAGATCGATTAAACAGCCACGCATCATTTGGGCATATCCAGTATATATTTCTATCTGAAACTCCTTTGGATATTAAATACAACACAGCATCCATTCCTGTCTTGCCGCTGCCAACGACATAGAATTTTTCCCATTTATCATGTAGGTGTATGAGATCGTTTAAAGGAACAAGAGTGACGCCTTGATCAACTGTAAACTTAGGTGGATGTGTAGAAGGCACCTTCACATTCATATAACTGGCATCTACCACTCTTTTATTGATTTTATAACAGGTAACTAAACTGCGATTATGCATATCCGTCACCTGACCATTGCCCAAATAATCATGCTCAGTTAAAAATTCAACTCTACCACTTTCTTCAAATTTCTTGATTATTTGTTCATAGTAAGACAGTAGTTCCGATTGGGAAGACAAATCAGTACTCCCATTTCCAAGCTTTAGAGAATTAACTCCATAAAAGGCAGCTGGCTGATGAAGCCTTACAAAAGGATAAGCATTATTCCAATGTCCTCCTGCCTTTGCACGACGGTCCACTAGTGTCATGTGAAGATCAGGTCTGCTTGTGAAAATTTCATCTGCAAAAGCGATTCCCATTGCACCCGCACCTACGACCAAGTAATCTGTTTCTTTGTCGTAAGACTGAGTAGTCGAATTATTCATTTTTCTTAATTAGAGCCTTTAAAATCAATTTCGAGAGTCACTTTGATTCTAGCAGAGATTTATAACTACCATAGATTCCTAATCCCACCAAAATAAATGCTCCGACCACTGCAACATAAAATGATCCATAACACAAAATATTTATAAAATCACCAGTTGGTGTCAGTCCTCGATTAGTGGAAAAAGGCCCTGTAGAATACCCTAAAGTATTGCCCCAAAGCATAGCAATGGCACCATAAGTCATAAATTTTGATGCTTTAGGAGTAAGTTTAAGCAAAGGACTTATAGCCACGACCAAAATGACCAACATACCATTATTAATAGGTCCAGTATGTGCATTCCTCCAAAGTTCTTTAGTGGCAGGAACTGTAAGGTCAAGAGGAGGCAAGGGCCAAAGTTCAAGATAACCAGCCATTGATATCAACCAAGCAAAGCCACCAAAAAAACCTATAAGAATTGTAATGAAACCATGAATTAATAAGGTAGATTTCTGCCGTTGAGAAAGGCTTGAAGTTAGAGTTTCTATTGTACTAGACATGATAGGTGAAATTGTGATAAAATGAAATATACAATGAAGTGATTTAATAACTTCAAATTTAGGATCAGGAAGAATTCATAGTAGATTATAAGATTTAGCTTTTCTATTTATATAGGTACGGTAACAATCACCATACTTCCTTTATCTATTTCGGATTCCTCAACAACCTTGCCCTTTAGAAACCCAACTCTTGATTTTACAGTTTTCAATGTATCTATTGAAGAAATATATCCTATACCATCATCTTCTGCCAAGATTGACACTTCACTTTCAAGGCTTGAAATCTCAAAACTTGCCCTAGTTCCTTTTGAGTGTTTGATCACATTATTCACCAATTCTTGAATGATGTAAAAGATATGTTTTTCTTTTTCTTCATTTAACCTATCCTTTAATCCATGTTTGTACAATTCAAACTGTAATACACCTAATTTATTCACACGATTGAAGAGGGTATCCAAGGCAGGTCCCAATCCAAATTTTAGTGATTCTGGAGTAAGGTTCGATTGAACAATGTATCTCATGGACTCATGTAATTCATTGAGACCTTTTGAAATGTTCTCCATCTCTGGTTTAGAACCATTCACAACCTTTTTTACTTGATCCTTTAATTCAACAATCTTATATCCCAAAATATCGTGGAGATCCACGCTTAAGCGATTAGTCTCCTTTTCTTTGCCAGTCAGAAGAGCTACATTTTCACGTATTACATGATTTATTTGGCGATTAGCGGTAAATAGAAAAAAACCTAAAATCAGCATTAGGAACAATGATCCAATGGCAATATATGAACGCTGATCCGCTATTCTATTGGCCTTTTGTTCTTTCTCTAAGGATTTTAGAGCTGGCATAAATCCATATTCTAACAAAAGAAAGAAATCACTAAAATCTTGTTCATCTGTATATACACCTTTTAAAAAAACGGCCATCTGATTCTCGGCCCCTTCATCAATTCTTTCCAGAGCCAAATATTCTAAGATGTCCTGCTGTAGTTCTTCGTTTATTTTAGTTCCATTGGCATTGGTACATCTTATAATTTCTCGGATAGCTTTTGACACGGCTACTTTATCCGCCTCTTCAGTCATAAGAGGTTTTAGATAATTAGAGGCTTTCTCACAATTTCCAATTTGCTGTAAACAAAGAGAAAGCAGCTCAATAATTTTAAGTCGATTGTTAATATCTGCGTTACTATTAGTCTCTACATCACTAAATTCTAAGGCATCAACATAGTTATCTGCTGCTATCTCAATTTGGCCTAAGAGAAAAGCATTTTCAGCTTTTTGGAAAAGTATGGTTAATGAGTCCGATTGGGAAAATAAACATACACCTGAACAAAGAAAAGTAAGGGCATAACAGTAAATCCTAACCCTCTGTTTCAAATTCATATTTGAACATCTCGTTAAGATTATTTTCTACAATATACCTCATCAATTCTCTCTGATTGCTACATTTAGTCTCGGCATAAATACTTTTAAATCTAGCATCGACAGCATGTTTACTTCGGAATACTTTCTTAGCGATTTGTTCAGAAGTTAGTCCATTCCAGAAATAGTATAGAGTTTGAAGTTCTTGAGGAGAGAAAGTCTTATCAAATTTTTCTAAAGCACTTATTTTATCTCTGACTTCATCGCAGATGTATTTACCATCCTTATAGATCTTTTTTATAGCAAATACGATTTCTTCTTTTTCTACATTTTTAAGAAGGTATCCATGAGCACCATGATCAGCTTTAGTTAGTTCTCTTATGAATACCAATTCTCCATAATTTGACAATATGAGTATTTTTATACTTGGATAATTTTGGCGAATAAATTTTGAACATTCAATGCCATCCATTTCTGGCATTTTTATATCTAAAAGCACTAAATCTACTTCCTCCTCTTTTATCTCAGCAAGAAGTGACCTTCCATTACTCACTTGCTTGGTAACTTCAAAACCTTCATGTTGATTGAGATAGCTAATGATTCCTTCACGGAAAGTAGGACTATCATCAGCAATAATAAGTTTTATTGGTTTGCCTTCCATTTTATGATTTTCCAAGAGTAAGCATCCTTGATAATCACAATTTACATCATTCCAATTTGGAATTACTACTATTATTAGTAAAAATATATACGATACATTGTAACCTTTTTGAGAGCTAAATTTGACATCTTTATGTATATGAAATACTGGACACTTAATATAAGTCTATACTTCTATAGAGCCAAATCTATTGTTTTAATCGGTGTCCTAGGCATGGCCTCATTTAGTGCTTTTTCTCAAACAGATCAAATAAACTACAGAAGCTGGGTTAGAACCAAAACTGACAATAGCACAGAGAAAAAAATAGCATTAGTAATTGGAAATAGTGAATACCAACATGGCGCTAAATTAAAAGAACCTGCTCAAGATGCACAAACGATAGCTGCTGCTCTGGAAGCTCAAGGCTACGAAGTAGAATTGGGATACAATCTTGATAGGCAATCGTTCAATCAGGCAATAGAAGACTTTTCTCAAAAATTTAGAACTTATGAATCGGGCATAGTTTACTATGCTGGCCATGGATTTCAAATAGATGGAGAAAATTACTTGATACCAATAGATGCGAATCCAGAATCAAAATTTCAGGTACATTCTCAATGCATCAATGTGGATCATTTTTTTAGATCATTTAATCAACCTGAAAAAGCCAAAGTCGTCATCCTTGATGCCTGCCGTAACAACCCATTTGTGCAAAATAGAAACTGGACGGCAGAATACAGAGGCACTACTAATGGAATGACAGAGATCAGCCCTATGACGAATAGTCTCCTCATTTTTTCTACAGAAAAAAATACAGTAGTAAGAGATGATAATCAGTTCACAGAAATCTTATCCAAACATATTCGCCAAGGTGGGTGTATGAGCAACCTTTTAGGCAATGTATCCAGGGAAGTAAGAGAGCTTAATCCAGACCAACGCATAGTGCCAGTAGGAGTATTGGAAAAGAAAATTTGCTTTGGTGATAATTCAGAAAATCAACAATCCAGAAACCCTGATTTAATGGATTCTGATAATGATTTGATTCCGGATAAAATCGATAAGTGCCCAAATGAATACGGAAGTTTGGAAAATGAAGGATGTCCTGGATCTAAGAGCAAAACTTTGAATGAAGGAGACAATGATAGAGATGGAATTGCAAATGTATTGGATAAATGTCCGGAAGAGGCTGGACCATTAGATAATGATGGCTGTCCTAATACAGAATACATTGGGCCTTTTGACAATGGCACTTTTACTGATGAAAGAGATGAAAGTGAATACTTTTGGGTAAGGTTAAAGGATGGTAATAAATGGATGTCTCAAAACCTGAATTACAAAGCAAATGATTCATGGTGCTACCAAGACAAAAAGAAAAACTGTTCAAATGGAGGAAGACTTTATTCATGGGATTCTGCTCAAGCTGCCTGTCCTAACGGCTGGCATCTTCCGTCAGAGCAAGAATGGCAAAGCATTATCAATATCTATGGTGGAGAGCGAGAAGCATATGCATCTTTAATGATAAAAGGTGAACATTCATTCAACCCTGAGTTGAGTGGAGGAAGGCAAATGGAAGGAGACTTCTGCTGCCGCGGTGACTTTGGAAATTATTGGAGTTCTAGTAGTTCCTCAGCAAAAGCTACTTATTTAGATATCAACAAAACTAATGGATATATAGCCTTGGATAAGTACAGCAAAAAATGGGGATTGTCATGCAGATGTATCGCAGATTAAGTCCAATAGAATAATTGAAAACAAAAAGAAAAAGCAAAATGAAACTCAAAATATATATAACACTTATTTTCTCAATTTTCTTATTTTCTAGCATCTCTGCTCAGGTCACAAAAGGGCAAGCAATGGTTGCATTAGATCAACTTCTTAATTCTGAGAATAATAAGATTTTCAAAAAAATATTAATTGATGATGTAACATTCATTTCTCAGGATGAAACTTTTAATGCATCAGACTATAGTGGATTAAGGAAATCTTATGAAGAGATTACTAAGATGTATAATAGAATTTATCTAGCAGAAATAAAACTGGATCTCACAAGTTTCAGGCAACTCAAACGACTTGGAAAAAATCCAGAAAGACAATCTAAAAGATATAAGGACAATTTCGAAATAATGCTTTCCTATTATCAGCAAACCATGCATCCTCTAAAGGCAAGAATTAGTGCTAGAAATCCACAAATAAGTGCTGATATAGATCCTCGTGTAAGAGACTCTCTGTACTTAGAAAATGAGAGATTGAACATGAGAAGCAGGGGAATTTCTAATTTTTCAAATTCCTTAGGAATTGTTTCAAATGCATTCTCTTTAGTGAATAACATATCAAATATGATAGCTAACAAAAAAAGAGACCGAGAAAGACTGATTAGGGATTTTATAGCAGATGCAAGCAGAACTTTTGATTCAGCTCAGATTCCAGAATGGGACGCTTTAGGGATTTCAATTCCTGAACTCAAAGAATTTAAAGAGATTCAAGAATCAGAATTGAATAATAATGTTGGAACAGAATACAGAACTCAAGAACTTCCTCCCACAGACTTGGTTGCATTAGAATCCATTAATGGGCAGCTCTATATGGAATTCCATGATGCATCATATGATCAAGATGTCTTTATGAATATTCAGCAAGGAGAATCACAAAATTTAAGTGTAAATAACTATGGTGATAGTGGGGCTTCTTTTGATTTGGTAATAGGAAAAAAGAAGACAAAAAGATCTCAAAAAAGTACTAAATCTGTATCCTCTTACAGCACAACTGATACCTTTGGAGCTGGCACTCAGTATAGAGTAAAGGCCTCCGGAAACGGTTATGTCTATATTTTCTCGATCAATAGTGGAAATAAGATGTTTAGCATCTATCCCAATCAAGGAAATGTACAAGATCTACCATCTGGGATATACTATAACTATCCGTCTAATGCACAATTTGATGATGAATCAGGAAATATTAGTGTGTCTATACCAGAGGGTGAATATTATATAGAAATCGAGGATTCTCCTAATGGTGAAATAAAAACTCAAGAGACTATGGTTGCTCTTTTTTCTAGGTCGCAGCTTGACTTTAAAGACGTGCTAATAAGAATGGAAAACATGGATCCAAATATGAGTGCAGAAGCACGATTAGCTACAATTTTCGGGTCTATGGCAGCTACTCCAGAGCAAGGAGATGTCTATATAGACAATGGAGCATTGTCCTATTATCTTGGCAATGATGATCCGATGGTCTTACCATTAGTTATTGGAATAAGAAGAAGGTAAAATATAAAATGACTTGTTTACGACTTACCATCTTATGTATTACCTGTTTTGTTTGTTTGATCTCAATTCAATCTGGTAATACTCAGGAGTGTGCTACTATTCCCAGTGAGAAGCAAATTGCATACACCAGAAGTTTTGAGTTGGGCAATACCAGAAATCTTAGAATAGCTAAGGGGATAGTAGATATACCAATACAGATACACATTATAACTGATGAAGAAGGTAATGGTGCCATAGATCAAGAATTACTATCTAAGTATATTGTAGAACTTAATGATATATACTTAAAAGCCAATATTCGATTCATTCTAAACGGACCAATCAGAACTCTCAAAAGTTCAAAATATCATCAGTTCGATATTGAATTAGAAGAAGAAATGGCTTCAAAGAATGATCTTTCAAATGCCTTAAACATTTATATACCTGAATCTATAGTTGGAGGGTATTATGGTTATACCTATCATCCTGAAAAAGCTCATAAAAATAGAATGGTTATCAGTCAAGATGGATTTCATAATCAATCCACCTTCCCTCATGAAATGGGTCATTTTTTCGGATTATACCATACTCATGGAAAGGGAAACAGTCAATCTCAAAATAATGAGCCAATAGCCAGAAATAGCGATAAGAATAATAATGGAATAGTGGACTGTTATGAAACGGGAGATGACCTCTGTGACACCCCTGCTGATCCAAATCTGGGATTAGAAGAATATCGTGAGTATTGTCTTGAAAATTGTGAAATGCAAAGTAAAATTCCGAATCAGACCACAGGAGAATATTACGAACCTCTGATTACTAATATCATGTGCTACAACAAGCACCCATCTTGTAGGAGGGAATTTACACAAGAACAACTTACTCGAATAGCGCAAACAGCCAGGAATGAAAGAAAACATCTTAGGAAACAAAAACCAATCTCCGGAGAAATAATTAAAGGTCAGATTGGTTTTTATCAGTTTGGTGGAAAGCCAATGCCTCTATCATTGGACATCAATCTTTATCAGTTTGACCATAAGTATTATCAAAATGACTCCTTCTATTTTGAGATTCAAAATGCCAGTACAAGAAAAATATATTTATCAATTATCAACATGGATGCAAAAGAAAAAGTAAACAAGGTGTATCCATATCCAGGAGATCTAAAGTATATAGTCTCAAAAGAAAAAGTAAACCCTCTAAATGGCTATATTAATCTTGATAATACCATTGGAAAAGAATACACATGTATGCTATTATCTTACTTTCCTATTAATGGAGATAACTTAGTAAAATCAATGCGATCTGCTAGAGGAACATTCACACAAAGAATCTATTCAAGTCTAGGGAATGCTTTACTTCCATTAGATCATGTACGATATAAAGAAGGGCAAAAAATTGATTTTCAAGGCACTTTAACGGACCTTGAGATATTACCTATTATGATTGAAATGGAACATGGCTATTGACAAAAAAAGTAGACAACTCAGCGCTATAGTATTCTCCGATATTACAGGCTATACTGCCATGATGCAAAAAGATGAGACGGCATCTTTAGTGCTACTGGAGAAATATCAAAAATGTCATGAGGAAGAAAGTGAAAAACATAATGGTAAAATAGTTCAATACTACGGGGATGCTTGTTTGATGACTTTTAACTCTGTGGTAGAAGCCATGAAATGCAGCCATGCTCTTCAACTTGCTTTTAAGGAAGACCCTAATGTTCCAGTACGCATAGGCGTTCACATCGGGGATATCGTTTTTACAAATGACAATGTATTTGGTGATGCCGTAAATGTAGCATCGAGAGTAGAGTCTATGGGCGTGCCCGGTGCTATATTATTTTCGGAAACTGTTCAAAAAAACCTAACAAGCCATCCAGAATTTACATACGAATCTGTCGGATCATTTGAGTTTAAAAATGTAGAAGAACCATTAGAAGTTTTTGCCTTAACAAATGATGGACTTCCAGTTCCAAGGAAGGAAGAGATGAAAGGCAAGTTGAAATCAAAGGCTACTCCTCCAGAAAAAAGGAGCAAAGTAGGGCTTTTGGCAATTCTTGCTGGAATAATCATTATAGCCGCAACAGGGTGGTATTTTTTAAAAAAATCAGATACTCCACCTGAAGAAGCTATTGTCTCTACTCCCATCCCAATAAAAGTGGAAGGAAGTAATAAAGGCATTTCTCTTCAACCTTTTGAAACTGGTACATTTAAAGATGATAGAGATGAGCAAAACTATAAATGGGTCAAGTACGCGAATGGACAGAAATGGATGGCCCAAAATCTAAATTTCAATCAAGGTTCAGCACCTTGCTATGACAATAAGAAGGAATGCTCCGAAATAGGACGATTGTATACTTGGAATCAAGCTATGACTTCCTGTCCAAATGGGTGGCGACTACCCGATAATGAAGAATGGTCTTCTTTGATAAAAACTGCAGGTGGAAGGTCTGTAGCATATTATACTCTGATGGATGCAAGTCTCAGTGGATTCAATGCAACTTTAGGAGGGAGTCTTGATGACAAAAAGAATTTTGACAATATCAGTGTAGGTGGAAATTATTGGTCAGCTGAATCAAAAGATATTCTACAAGCAGGTTGGATTAATTTTAGTGCCAATATCAAAGACATCACATCTAGCGGTGCTAACAAAAAAATGGCCTTCTCATGTAGATGTATAGAAGACCTATCTACTTTAAAAAAGTCTAATAATGCGATAGTTAAAAATTCAGGTTTATCCGTGCCACCAAAAAGTGCCACCAAAAACTTGGAATCTAAAGTGAGAGGCACAATCTCATTTAAGATTGAAATTGTCGAAGAGAATAAAAGAGATGCCGATCTCAAAATTGGTTCTAAAAAATCACCTCAATCATACATTGTCAATAATGGTGATGGCTTTGTATACGAATTCACTTATAATGAACCCAACAAGGTGAATTTAGTTACTAATCAAAGGGGTCGTGGCACAGGGATAGATGCAGATTTAAAAATTAGTTCTAAAAATACCAATGCATCCACTGGGCTCTCTGAATTAGTCGTTTTAATAATTTCTGACCGACCATTGAAAAATGGAGATCTAGCAAATTTTAAGACAACCCAAAATGATCATCTGAGCATAATGAATAGTCTTAAAAAACATTTCGATAAAAGAGTAAAAAAGGACAATATTTTGACATCTACTAGTAAAGACCAAATAGATTATGTCCTAGATAAAAATGAAATTTTAATAGCTGCCCTAGAAAGAAATAAATGAAAACAAAACAATGCTTATTGAGACTTGCTTTCGTAATTCTTGCATTTTACTTTGGCTCTCCATCCTCTCATACACAAAGCATAGGATTACCTCTTTTGTCAGTTCAAGCACGAGTGCTCGAACAATTAAAAGGCAATATCAAATCCGTACCAAATGCTAATCTGAAAATGGTGGGGCTAGGTGATTATGCCACAGATTCTGAAGGAAGATTCGCCTTTCAGATTTCCATGGAAGAATTACTTGAATTTGATAATCAAATGGTGATAAAAATAGTGCTTCCAGATTATGAAATCATCAGACCTTATCAAGGAAAAGTGCAACTCGACACTTCAAGTTCTGAGGTATATCTGGATATTCTTGTAATGGGTAGGGATATTGAAGAAGAATATAGAGAGAAGCTCACTGAGCTCTCGAATAAATTGAGAACTACAGAGAGGAAAAATTCAATTTCACTAAAGCGAATAAGTGCGATGAATGACTCTCTAGTTATCGCTCTCCAAGAGGACGCAGAACAACAATTAGAACTCGAAAAGTCAATTGAAAAACTAAAAGAAAGAGCAGATCAAGAAGCAGATCAAAAAAGTAAAATTGTCGCGGAATTGGAAAATGCACAGCTCCAAATGCAAAGACTCAATAATTCATTAAAGAATAAAGAAGATGAGCTTTTTATAGCTCTAGAAGAAAAGTATCTGAGACAACAGAAATATCAAAAGTCTATCTCTTCAGATCTTAAAAACTACTTAATCAATGTGAAAGATGTTCAAGACATTTTACAAAATCTGGATAATTACTTTAAGCCTGCTAAATATCCCAATTATACTTCTACTTACAATAGGACATTGCAATCTTACAATGACATCTTCATAAAAATCAATGACAATCATCTGGATTATATCCAAGGGGTAAATCGCTATTGGCAAAATGGATTACTCGCTGATCAAGTACAAGAGACTTTCGAAATGCTTTTTGATCAAGTCCATCATCCTATACTCAAGCCTGCCATCGGTGAAGTGAATAATCATATCAGAAAAAACAAATCAGGCAAAGCCTCTAAAGTGGGCCATAAAGCATTTCATGATCTCAATCCATTGATAATTAATCTAGAAAAGGCTGTGAATAGGCTAGTAGACAAACTCTAATAAACATTAACTAAAGATTCTACCTAAGAAGCTTCTATTTTTATGAAGTGAGAAATAAGCAGATCCTCATTATTCTATCCTCGTTTGACGAATCCGAGTGGCGAGCTTGTCATAAGTACATTATATTCTGCAATAAGCAACAAACCAAAATTCTCGATCTTTTTGAATACTTGTTTAAATATCGAAAACAACTTGATTCGCCCAAACTTCAACTAAGGAAAGTACAGAATAAGATTGCCCCTAAAGCTAGTGATAAAGCTTTCCTCAATATTATGGCTGATCTAGTCAGAGATGTAGAATATTTTTTAATACATCAAGAGTTATTAAGCAAAAACAGAGGATATGATCGAACTAAGATATTAGCAGACATCTATAAATCAAAAGGTCTCTATGATCGATTTCGGACCAAAACAAAACAGTTAAAATTGGAAATTGAGAAGTTGCCTCCCATAGATTTATTTGAAGACTTGAGATATCTTGAGCTTTATCATTCCACATATTTTTCAGAGGCAGGTCAGAAATATAGTGGAGAAGTTGGATCACTTGGGCTGGCAAAAAATGCAATAGAATCACTATATCAAAAACTGACCACATTTTATCATATTGAAGAGACAAATAATAGAAAACTATTCAAAATAGCTAGCAAGACTAAAACAACAAATCAACTAAACAAGACCACTGACTTACTAGATCACATATTAGCATTAGTCAAAACTCCTAATAATAAAAGTTATCAAAAGCTAAGATCGAAATTGGCCAATGACCTAAACCATATGTCAAAAGAGCTTTCAGAAGCCCTGCTAATTTATTTGATCAATTATTGTTTAAATGAATTCAAATCAGGGCGCAGTTCTGTTGATGAGCTGGCATTCTTGTATAATTTAGGCCTTAGTAAAGGCATTCTTCTTCACGGAGGAAAACTTTCTGACAATCGATTCTTAACAATAATAGAAATTGTTTCAAAGTCAAAAGATTATAATTCTCCAGATGATTTTATTCAAAAATGGCTTGTTGAGGTTGAGTCAAAAGAAATACAAAGTGTAGAAAACATGGCATATGCACATTGGCATTTTTCAAAGAAAGAGTATAGAAGTGCTTTGGAAAAAATCAACCTATCTGAAACTAGGGTAGTGAACATAAATCTATCTATAAGAGCCCGATGGATTAAAGTTTGTTCATTATATTCCCAATACCCCTCATATGACAATTCAAACGAAATCATATCCTCGGCAAAAATATTTTTAAAAAGACATGAAAATGAAATTGGGCAAGTGACATATGAGGGATCTCTTAATCTTTTCGAGTTAGTAAATATGATGTGGAATAATGAAGAACAAAAAGAACTTGTCAAGTTTGTTAAGAATAGTAAATATCCAATTTTTAGAACTTGGGCAAATGAGACACTTCAATCGTTTAATCCAAAATAACAGAAGCAAATTCAAAAATTGAATGCTGGCCCTAAAATAAGAGCCAACATTCTTCAATTAGTTTTAAATTCCTCCGAGGTCATCATTAATTATTCTTTTTCCAATCTGTACTATTTGAGTGTTTTCCATTGGTGCGGTTTTTAAAGAGTGATTCATAAATTTGCCCTTTGAGAACCTTCCATTATGGCATAGCAATCTCAGGAAAAGTCTATGCTTTTCATTTTTCAATTACTTTCTAATAAGTTAGATTCTCTGGACCTGACAATTCAAAGGTATGTTTAGCTTCCACACTAAAAAATAGAGCCAGGACTGTGAATGACTAGGGTCTAGACCCCAATCATAGATGGAATGAATTTGAAATACTTAACCGTAAAGCTCTTTTCTATCTGATATTTCTATTACTTCCCAGCTATGATCATGAAGGAGCTTTACAGTCGCTATGAAATGGTACGGCATAGATTTACCCCATTCTTCAGGGCTTATCATTGAAATAAGCCATTCTAGATTACTTTTCCTCTTATAGAGGTAGTAGAATCTACCTATGATAGGCTGTATGCCACAATCCGCTTCATATATCTTTTCAGAGACTTGGATCCTATCATGTATATCTTGAGCCTGGGAAATGAGCAATTCTACTTGTTCTTTTATTTGATTCAGATGTACATCGGTCTGTTCATACATGGCTGACATACCTAGGCCTTTGACTTTTCCTTTGTCTACAGGTTTGATGATTGCGGATCCGACACTGTGCGCATAAGGCATGAGATGTGGGGCCTCAGCTATTTTGTCCTTATCTATAGGATTAATGGTCCGTTGTTTTTTCTTTTCTTCCATTTAATATTTCAAAAATAGGAAGTTATCCAATCATTGCTATAAGAGTAATTTGGAAAGGCTTGAAAGGTTTCGGAAAAAGTTGAAAAAAAATTTCAGTCAAAATGCTTTTATAAAAAGTAAGAAGGCTAATGAATACGGGAGTGGAATGTTTTGATATGAGTTAAACCAATTATTTGAAAGAAAAAAATGTGAAAAATACACCTAGTTGGTTTCTTTCAAATGAAAAGTGTCGACCTACATTTGCTTCCATAAGACGATATTCTTCCCCCCTTTATTTTAAGAATCCCTTATAACAATTTTCAAAAGTTAAGCTACCTCTCGATGAAAAGAGGTAGCTATTTTGGTATAATCAACAATCTCGCCAAAAGAAGAATCGATTTATATCAAAGGATAAAATCTCATTTTTTTATAACCATTTCCCTAATGGTCAACATTTCTTTTTTCCCTATTTAATTATCAATGGTGTATTTGACAACTGAGTCAGTTATCGATTGCTGAAGCATGAATTCATGTAATGCATTTGTATAGTCCTGATTTATTATTTGAAAAACGCATCAATCTAAATGGTCAACAAGCAGAAAAAGATCTGCCGGTATTGAGACAGATAACGATTTGTCAAAATGCAACATTAATCTCCTCCCCCCGAGGAATTAGTCCCAATAAGTGGTTTAAAACGCATTCTCTCAATAGTGAGAGAGGTTAAAGGGCATTACTAAAACCATTTATTAACCAAAACTCATTTATTATGGTAACTTTCGTTTACGCAAAACGAAGTATTCCAGCATTCGTCGCAATGCTGTTGACATTTGTAATGTCTTTCGGA
>MDSX01087005.1_pt1 | contig 15019 bp, 14 predicted proteins | sample 811141 | NCBI WGS metagenome assembly MDSX01 (sample SAMN05326642, study PRJNA326480) | marine metagenome | isolation source: seawater | place: Atlantic Ocean: South East | collected 2010
CCGAGCGAGAGCTATAACTGGTGCGTCGCGCGGACGGCGCGCGGACGGCGCGCGGACGGCGCGCGAGGTCGTCGCGCGGCGCGGTGGGCGCGAACGCGTTCGGAATGTGGGACACGCGGCGCGATCGAGATCGAAAAACGCGACGGTGACGACGCGCGCGCGCGCGGATGCGAGATCGCGCGCGCGCGCGCGGTGTGATGCGCGTCGACGCGCGGACTGACGGCGGGCGAGGCGCGCGCGCGCAGGTTCTTGATCGTCGTGGCGATCGTGGTGACGGCGCTGGCGCTCGCGTGCAACGTCTACGTGCTCGTGCACTTTCAACACCCGGATGATCGCAATCAGGCGTGGTTTCCGAAGATCGTCGTCGTCACTGGATTGACGCTGTCGGTGTTGTCGATATTGTTGCTGCCGCTGGACGTGGCGAACAGAGCGGCGTGCGATGAAGCGATTATAGAGAGCGCGTGTCGGTACACGCTGCCGATGGAGGACTTTTGGTACGCGACGTATTTGACGATGTTTGCGTACATGTTCGTCTTGGTGCCGTGGACGTTGTTTTATTACGAGCAAGATTCCGAGGCGACGCTCGGAAAGAAGCTGGTGAGCTCGTCGATTTGGAGCGTGGCGACGGTGTTTGTTTTGTTGATGGCGATGATGCTGGCGTATTACGTGGGCGGCGAAGCCGAGTTTGAGTTGAAGAGCGTCAAGTCAGGGATGGCGTTGATTGGCAACTCGGCGTTGAATGGTGCGACGTCATGTATAGCGTTACCTTCATCGCCAACGACGGTGACGAATTTCGCGACTTACACCGCGACGATGAGCGGGATGGATTGCGACGCCTACGGCCCAAACGTCGGAACGGAAACGTTCACCGTCCGACCGACGTTTATCGTGTACATGATCGCCGTGGCGTCCATTATATCCTGGTTCATTTTCTTAGTGTACGCTGGCGTCGGCATCGTCGCCCTGCCGGTGGATATGATCAAGGGGTTCATGAACCGTCCGCAAAAAGTCATCCCGAAGAGCGAGTACATTCGGTGCGCGACGATTTTAGCTCGTGACGCGCAAGCGATACATCAGCAAATTAAGAACGTTCAGAAGGAGCAGCGCGAAACTGGACGGACGAAAAAGACTAAAAAAGATTTGAAAGAGCTTCAGGTGAAGCTCTCCCAGCTCGAGGATGACGAAGTGGAGCTGATGACTGTGTTTCCGCAAGGCGAACAACGCGAGGCCACGTGGTTGATGACTGTGTTAGCGTACTACATACAGTGCTTCCTCGGTGGCTTGAGTGTCATCTTGAGCACGCTGTGGACGTTACACATCATCATCACAGTGCTCGTCAAGCCCGCGGCGCACCCGTTCCTGAACTCGTTCTTCATATGGTTGGATAGTGGTTGGTCGCTCCTCGGCACGGCTGCGTTTGCGCTGTTTTGCTTTTATTTGGTGTTTTGCGTCATCAAGGGTAACACACGGTTGGGTCTTCGATTCTTTTTCATGAAGTTGTATCCCATGAAATTAGGTCGCACGAGCATGAGTTCGTTGCTGTTCAACACAGGATTGATTATGTTGGGCTCGATTTCAATCGTGCAATTTTGCGCGCAAGTCTTCAACGTTTACGCGGCTGAAACGGCGGTGACGGATATCTTCGGCGGCAACATCGAAAACCTAAAAGGTTTAGGATATCTTTTCAAGTACAACGTGTTCATATACTCGTTCTTCGCGATGATTTGTTTGTCATGCATCATCATTCCATTTGAAACATGGAAAACGCCGAAACCGAAAAAAACTTGGGAAAGAGACTCGGGTCGCATCTAGCAGCAAATTTTCGTTGTACACAAAACTCATCACATTTCGCTAATCTATCGATGTATCACGTCAAATCTATCACATCGTCGTTCGCGGCTGGAGCACTAGCCAACGCGCCTTCCTCTTCGACGCGCGGCTTCTTGACCCTCGGGGATTGAGAAGACGGTCTGAAAAAGTTGACGACTCGACTTGACAAATTCATGAGCATCCCCGCAGGGTGCTCAGCCGGTTCGCTCGATCCTGGCGCGTTCGATGCCTGCGGTGCGTTCGACGCCTGCGGCGCTCCTCCCTGCGGCGCGCTCGACCCCGCACCGGACTGCGGCGGCGGCCTCGTACTCGTGGAATCAAAAATCTTACTCGCATTTCCCGCCTCGAAGCCTTCGCGTAAGTCGCACTCCTGAAGTTCTTCGAACGACTTGTCTGCGTTCTGCGGTTTCGGTAAGCGCTGCACGAATTCCACGTACGATCCCGGCAAACCGTAATCTTTGAACGTGTCCTCATGGTCCTCCTCTCCGTAACGATCTTGCGTGACGATCGTCTTCTTGTACAATTCATACCTGTGCGGCACCGACATGAGCGCACTCTGTGCGAGAAGCCCCGAAGGTGAGCGTTTAATCCGCCCACCGCTCTCGTTCCACCTGATCCTACTAAACGCCGCGTTGCTCGCGAACGACGTCTCCAGATCCTCCAGCGTCCGCAACGGCGTCTCCGGATACATCTTACGCAACTGAAACAAACTCAGCGCCACGTGATTCACCGCATATCCGTGCAACAGCGTCCAACTCGCGTATTCGCTCAACCGTTCCACCTTGGCGTACACGCTCGCCGGCGGCAATTGCCATCGCGCGTTTCGCCCCTTCGCCCACTCCATGCTCCGCAACACCTTCCCCTCCCCCACGCGCTCGAAGTGTTGCGTCAGATATCCCTTCAACTCCTCGTCGCACGCATCGACGACCAACTCCGAGACGAATATCCTCGGCAGCGGCGTCTCTCCTCGCGGCGTCTTCGGCGGTTTCATCCATCGCGCGCGCACGCGCTTCTCCGTAAACTCCAATCGTCCGCCCTCGCTCGCGCTCACCGTCTCCCATCCGAGCCGTTCGAACACCTCGCACACGCCCTCGACGCCGTAATCCTCGTGCGCGAACGAGCGATACGCGATGTGATCCAGCGGCGCGAGACGCGCGAGTCCGTCGTCCGCGAGATCTTCCATCGTCGCCCCCGACGCGCGCATCGCGTGCGTCAACGCGCGCTTCGCGACTTCATTGTGCGCCAGGTACCGCGAGACGACGCTCGCGATCGACGCCTCGGCGATTCGGTGCGTTTTACGCGTCGCCGCGTCGTCGGCGTCGGCGCGCATGCGTCGCGATGTGATGCGGGCACCGCGCGCGCGTCACATCGCGACGCGTCGGCGCGCGCGCCGTCTCGCGTCGCGCGCATGCGCGCGCTGTTCGTCTGCGCGCTCGCGCTCGCGTGCGTCGACGCGGCGGGCGCGATCGGCGGCGCGCGCGACGCGGCGGCTGCGTCGTCGGCGTCGCGACGCGCGTTGGATTTGACGAAACATAAATCGCCGATCGCGCTCGTGTACGGCGCGGTGACGATCGAGGGCGCGTCGAACGTCTCGGACGACGACGCCGCGTGCTGCGTCGTCGTGACGTGCGAGGCGGGCGGGGAGACGCACGCGAGTCGGTTGTGCGGGGAGGGGGGCGGAAACGCGGCACCGATCGGCGACGCGCGCGAGGGACGAACGAATCGGTCGATCGAACGAGGGGGCGCGGCGAAGGCGGCGACGGTGGCGCGGCATTTTGGGTTTGGAATCGGACGTTCCATCGTGGGACGGCGCGTGGTGGTGCGGGCGACGATGGGGGGGGGGGTGCGAGGCGAGGTCGCGGCGAACGGGGGCGATCGAGACGGCGGCGATCGAGGACGCGGCGACGGCGATCGAGGATGCGCATTTCGTCGATTTTCCAGTCGTTTTCGCGAGCGTCGACGGAGGAGGACGACGAATGGCGATTGGGGGGGATGGTGAGCTCGTTTTGGCGCTCGCGAGCGTGGTGGCGCTGGCGTTGGTGAACGCGGCGTTGAAGGCGGTTCGCGGCGCGCGATTCGCGGGCGAAGTCGCGAACGACGACGCGCCGGCGAGTGCGGAGAGCGTTCCGTGGCAAGAGCTCGTGGGCGAAATGAACGCCTTGAAGGTGAAACAAATCGTGCGCGAACAGCGGGAGCGTGCCGCGCATCTTGCGCCGACGGCGGAGTGGACGGTGACGGCCAAATCGCCGGCGCTGGATTACTTTGCGCCGCGAACGAACACGCGCGATTTGGTGTTTGACTTCTTGACTTCGCACCCGTTTTCCATCGCACCCAAACACGTCGATCGTGAGTGGGATTCCGACGCAGACAGTTGCGACGGCAACGACGCCGTACCGTGGCTCTCCACACATGGCCTCGAGACGTCGGACGTCGATTCGGCGATGGAGTACGACTTGTTCGGCACTGCTTTTCATCCGGGTGCGGATTTCTCGATGACCATTCGAGGTCACGGTCCACCACCCGTCGCTCGAAAAGTAATGTCTGACATTGCGTCGTGCAGGCACTTCACTGATATGGATTTAAAATTCTTCGAGGATAAACACGAAGAATGAGCGAGTCGAGCGCGAGCGACGGCGTGGCGCCGAAACGCGCGGCGACGTCCTGACGCCTGTTTTCTTTCGCCGAAGACAAAGTATGTGTATGATATGTATTACAACACGCGAGCACTAGTTATGTTTCAATGAGTAATCATCCATCGCGACTCACTTCTTCGACGTGAACGGGTTGGAGAAAGAATTAAACGCGTTCTTCAGTGCGCTTGTATCGATGGTCGGCATCGCGAATCCGCTCGACGAAGCGCCGCCCGAAGGTTCTTCTGCTTCCTTTACTGTTACCGACGGCAACGTGAGCGCGCAGTACGCCGCCTCTCGAGCGGCGATCAAAGCTTTGACTTCGTCCGCCTCTTGCTGATGACGCACCACCACTTTTTCAAACGCCGATTTGGCGGCTAAATATTCCTTTTCAAACCGCATCAAATCGTCCCGCTTCTTCGACATCTTCGTCTCGATTTCGTGAATTTTCGATGGTTCGAGAACGGCGCCGTCGCTAGTCTTTGTGCCGACGACGAAAATTTCGAACTCAAACTTGCACTTGTCGAAAAAGTTGTCGCCGTACACTCCAAACACGTGCTCTCCCGGCGATATGCTCACGCACTCCCTCGGCGTCCAATTATCGAGCGCGTGGAACATCGCCAAATCTCGCGATTCCAATTTGCTCATCTTTATCAACTCGAATGGTTCGTAGTTGTAACTCTTGTGCCCCGTGAAGTAAAATCCCGCGTGCGACCGCTTCGGCTTGACGGAATCAAACTTCGCGCTCACCTCTTGTAACGAAAGCTCCAGTCCCCCATCCCCGTTTGACGCGCGATCAAACTTTAAAAGCTTAAACTTATCCCCGCTCGGCGACGTCGCGCTCACCACCACCCCTCGCCTCACGTCTTCCTCGCTGAGCGCGCATCGAAACAATCGAATCTCTCCCTTTCTCGCGCTCTCGCTCAATTTACACCCCATCGTCGCGTCCACCACGCCGCCGGTCGTTTCTCCTCGTCGCACCGCCTCCAGCGCTTTCACCGGCACCGCCGTCTTGATGTTCACGCCCAACGAACTGATGACGCTCGCCACGAGCGTGTTCGCGAAGCCAACCTCGCTGATGTCGATCTCCGTCTCCAGCGCGTCGCGCGCGTCCTCGCCTTCGACGCCTCCGCTCGCATCGTACGCCGCGCGTCGCTCGGCGTCGCCGAGGATCTTGTACGCCATCGCGACGCGCTTGAACGCGCGCGAATCACCGTCGTTCTTGTCGGGATGCGTCGCGAGCGCCATGCGTCGGTACGCGGATTTCACGCGCGCCGCGTCGATGGACGCGCGCTCGGCGGCGTCGAGACCGAGCGCGGCGTACGCATCGAACGGTGGGGTCGCGGCGGGGGCGTCGTCGGAGGGCGACATCGCGGACGCGGCGACGAGTGCGGCGCGCGCGCGGGCGCGGGGCTACGGGTCGTATGGTATAACATCAATTCTCGCGCGACGCGACGACGTGTCGCTTCTGGTCTTGTTTCTCGCGAATGAACTCGCGAATATCTTTCCCAGTGCCTAATTTCACGACGACGCCGTCCTCCATGTACGCCGCGCCGTCCGCGAACTCTAACTCTTCTAACCGGTGCGTCACCCAAAGCGCGGTGACGCGACCGTCGCTCTCGTCCACGGCGCGGCGCACCGCCTCTATCACCCCTCGCTGATCGGCCTCGTCTAAAAATGTCGTCAACTCGTCTAACAGCAACAGCTCGGGCTCCTCCACGAGCGCGCCCGCGATGGCGACGCGTTGTTTCTGCCCCCCGCTCAGCGTCGCCACCTGTCGCTCAAACGCGTCGTCGTCCGTTAAATTCACCGTTCGCAGCGCTCGCACGACGCGTTCGCGGACGTCGTCTTCGCTCAGAGTGTGATCATTGCCCAATCCAAACCCGACGTCCGCGCCGACGGTCGGCATGATGACTTGATGATCGGGATTTTGAAACACGAACGCCTTGCGCTCGGGCGCCTCGAGCGCGCCCGCGTCCGTCTTCACCAGTCCCGCCAGCGCTCGCAGCAGCGTGCTCTTACCGCACCCGTTCGGGCCGAGCAGCATGAACAACGTGCCTCGAGGCACGCGCAGGGACGCGCCGCGGAGCGCGCGGACGACGCCGTCGGCGTCACCGCGCGGAAACGTGACGCAGGCTTGGTTCACGTCGACGCCCCACGGCGACGCCGACGACGACGCCGACGACGCGCGCGGGATCGCGACGACGCGGGCGCGACGTCGAGGATGTCGTCGTCGCGACGTGGACGACGCGCGCGGTCGAGCGGACGCGGACGACGCCGCGGCGCGCATCGGCGCGGAGGCGGCGTGTGCGGCGCGCGGCGGCGAGGAGGCTAGGCGAACGCGTCGATTTAAAAGTCTACCGAGACGCACTGCTATCGATACCGGGCGAGTGTCATCACACGTGCGTCTCCGAAGCCGCGATGTTCGGGGCGTGCGCGCTGGCGACGTCGCCCAGGGCGTCGGTGTCGTCGTCTGGGGTCGAGCCGCGGCGAGCGCGACGGCTTCGCACGAGCGCGGGCGCCTTGGGGACGACGGCGGATTTCGCCGCGGGTTCAGCCTTCTTGGCGGCGTCTTTGCCTGATTTCGACGCACGTTTCGTCGGTGACGCGGGCTCGGTGACTTCGTCGCCGTCGGCGGTGTCTTTTTCGAATCTATCGCCATCTTGGGTTCTGTGCCAACGCATGAGTTGGTCGGCGAGACGGGATTCGCGAGCGCGGTCTTCGGCGACGCCGACTTCGTCTTGAACGCACGCGCCGACGGCGTCTTGTAAGGCGCCCATGACGCGCTGAGCGTCGCTATGACGAATCACCGCGAGCTTAGCTTTGGCGATCGCGGTGTTTCGCTCTTCATCGCTCATTTTTTCGAGCGAGCTCGGGTCGTTCGGCGTCGGCGGTTCGAGCAACGGCTCGAGCGTGTTCAAGTACGAGCGCAAGTTGGGCATCACCGTCTCTCGCACGACCTTGGGACCGAGAGCGTGCAAGCCTCGAATCGCGCCGTAGTGCGTGGTCATTGGTTTGGTATCCAATAACGCCCGCAACAACGTGCGCGTGATCCTAGGTCGAATGCTTGGATAGGCGTCGCCGAACTTGCCGCAAATGAACGCCATGGTGTACGCCGCGTCGTCTCGCAGCGACCAGTGGTCTTCGTCCAAATTTTGACATAAACGCTTCGCCACCACGCACGTCACCACGCTCGGCATGAGCTGGTGTAAATACAGCTCCACGTTTATGTCGGGGTTGGAAATTAACGCCCGAATCATCTGAATCAACACTCGCAACCGCGGCAAATCCCTCAGGTTTTGCGTCGTCTCCTCGGTGATGAACTGCGTAAAGTAAGGCATCAAATTGTGCAGACCGACGTCCGCGCTCAGCGATCGCAGCGCGGTGGAGAGCAATTCAACTTCACGGTCGCTCGCATCGGCGCGTCCAGCCTGTCGAATCAGCGCCGTGACCTTGTCAAAATAAAACTGCAATTCCCGGCTCAGCGTGTGCGACACCACGGGTAACAATCCTCCCGCGTCCGGATCCCCACCATTCTCTTTCGCCCCCATCGCTCGCGGCCGCGGCCGTTTCATCCCACGCGGAGGTTCGATCGCCACCGGTTCCGCCGCGGGCACCATCGGGTTCTCTGGAATCATCGGCTGCACTCCCTCCACCGCCAACCAGTGCGGCACCAAGTTCACCTCGATCGGCGGTCTCGGCAACTTCCTCGTCAGCAATTCCCGCATGTCGATCTCTCGGTCCTCCACGTAAAACACATCCGGATCCTCGCGCGTCTGTTTATATTCATAATCGCTCGTTCCCGCCCCGAATCCATACAGCGGTTCGCAATTTCTCAATCGCAGCGCCGCGTTGACGTCCTGCGCGCGTTCGATCGACGTCGTCGTCGTCCGATTCGTCAGTCCGTCGTCCATCGGTCCATCGCGCGTCGATCGCGCGCGCGTCTCGTCATCGTCGTCGTTCGCATCGCGTCTTCGCGCGCGTCTTCGCGCGCACCTCGGCCGAGAGCGTCGTTCGTTTCGACGCCCGCATGCATTTCATCGCGTCTTGAAACACCTGTCGCAGCCGGTACTCGCAATCGCTCGCCAGCGCGCGCGCGGCGTCGGCGTCCACGGGCGGCGCGCCGATCGTCGCCGCGATCGCGCGCACGGAATCGACGTGCACGCGGCTCGGCGCGCTCATCGTCGACGATCGATTCGATTCGCGGCGCGATGTGACGCGCACTCGTCGGGTTTTCGGCGCACAGCGCGACGCGGCGGCGCGCGGGATGGGCGCGCGAGACGCGGCGTCGCCCGTGCGCTCGCTCGACGTCGCGCGCGCGCGCGCGACGTGGACGGCGCTGGACGAGGCGATTCGAGGCGACGCCGGCGCGTGGACGTTCGACGACGACGACGACGACGCGCGCGCGACGACGAGCGGACGCGAAGAGCGCGACGCCGGTGATGCGATTCGCGCGCTCGGGTACGCGATCGTGCCGCGATGCGCGAACCGAGCGCTGGCGAGGCGAGTGGCGACGCTCGCGCGCGGGTTGGCGGCGCGAGGCCTGGATCCGACGTACGTTTTCGTGTACGAGGACGCGTGGACGCTGTTGCGAACGATAGAAACGGCGTGCAAAAGTCGAGGATGCTTTGGTGGGTTAATCATGAATTACGACGTGCTGGCGTGGTGCGTGGATCCGGTGAGCGATGGGGAGGCGACGACGGCGTTTTGTCCGCACCGGGATCGACAGCCGGACGACTCGCCGGGATCGTTTTCGGAGAATGGGGACGCGAAGTACGCCACAGCGTGGGTCGCGTTGGCGAATGATGCGACGCCGGAGAATTCGTGTTTGTACTGCGTGCCGAGACCGCACGATCCGGGTTATTACGACGGCGATGATGACGACGCGAACGCGAAGGATCCCTTGAGCGTGGCCTTGGACTCAAAAAAAGCGTTTCAATACGTTCGCGCGTTGCCGTGTAAAGCGGGCGATGGCGTGGTTTTCACCCATCGGTTGATACATTGGGGATCGATAGGCGAGGGGCGCGAGGACAGGCCGAGGATTAACATCAGTTTTGGATTCGCCTGCGAAAGCTTTGAACCGGCGTACCTGACGAGTCGCTCGCGCGTGCCCAGTTTCGACGAACGACTTGCCCTCGTCGCAGGGCAGTTGATATGCTATCACGAAAGGTTTCCACCGAACGCGAAAGAACTTGGTGTGTTGAAGAAGCTATTCGACGGCATGAAGTCGAGCTTCGACGACGCGTACGTTCGAAAGGTGAATAAAGAATTCGCAAACGCCGCGCTGCGCGGCGAGAACGACGACGAGGTCGAAGAAGACGCGCTCGACGCCATGCTCGACGCCGCCGATGATTTTGACGACGATTTTGATGATTTTGAAGATGGCGTCGAAGGCGATGCGTACGGACGAGTCGCCGACGGAGATGACGCTCTGGCGAAACGATCGAAAAGGAAGTGATAGTCGATTGAGAGGACGAGCGTGTGTTGGATAGCGCGTGTAATGAATAGATTTCGGCGTCTTTGTAACTGTGAAATTATTACAACGACGCGTGTCACACTTGACTGTGGGAGTGTCACGTCTACGCGAGACGCAAAACGAGGTCTTGAATTGATTGATGCACGTCGAAAAACAACGCAAAGGGCTTTTCGTCGATGCCCGAAGGCGTCAGTGGAAAGCTCGTCTGAACGGATGAACTTGGTTTGAAAATGTCGGCTTTTAAAACTCGCCTCATCTTCTCCATCCGATTGCGGGCAGCGCTCGAACCAGTCTGGTTCGACGTCTCGCCCAAAGGGTGCGTCGACGCGAAAGCGTTCGCGCCGACTCGTCTTGGTTTGTTGTACAACAGAAAGAATTTGTTTTCACACTCGACCGGCGTTGAGCTTGGCCATGAGCGTCTGAAAACTACCACCACTAGTCTCCGGCGCCGTCGGGTAAGGAGGCGCGACGGGAAACGGCTGAGCGGGTTGGGGTTGCACTCCGAAGAGCGTATTGAGTTTTTGCTGCACGCCTTGCGGCGGCGGCGGCGCCGCGTAATGAGACGGCGCCATCATCGGCGGTGGCGACGGATGCGCGTCACCGTTGGCGCTGTTCAAAATGTTGTTGAACAACGCGTGTCCCTTGGCTTGCTGCGGCGCGGCCGCAGGCTTCACCCCGAGTAAGTTTTTCAATCCCGCCGCGCTCGCTTGAGGGCGCGGCGTCGCGACGTCCAGTCGCGGCGGAGCGCTCGAAGACGCCACGCGCGGCGAGTTGGTCGGCGCTATATCTTTCAAAAACGATGGCATCGGTAACTGATCCGCCGCCGGCGCGTTTTGAAAAGACGCCTGCGCCCAACGTTCGTCGTTCGTCGCGGTTTTCACCTTGCCCTTCGACTTCTTCCCGCTTCCATCCGCCGCCAACACCGCGGCTTGCTGCTCCGGCGTCAGCGCCGGCTGTTGAGGTTCACACACTTGATTCGCTCGCACTCTCGGATCGATTAAACCCACCGTTTTCGGCGCCGGCACCGCTTTCGGTTTCGGTCTCCGTTCCTTCGTCTTCGCCTTCGTCGGCTCCTCGTTCCCGCGAACCTTCGGCGTCGGCACCGCCGTCATCTTCCTCTCCCTCGGCTTCGCCTCGACCTCGACGTTCGTCTCGCGCACCACCGCATCGACCGCGCTCGTCCCGTCCTCGAAATCAAACGGCACCAACTCTCGCTCGAACGATCGCTTCGCCTTGACCACGTCGCCGTCCTTCTCGAACCCTCGCGTCGTCCCCTCGCCCCTTCCCGCGCCCCCCCTCGTCGCCGGATTCGCGCTCGCCGCGATCAGCGCCGCGATCATGTCCTCCCCCTCTCCCGCGAACGTCCCATCGACGTCGATCGTCCGCGCGCGTCCCTCCGCGCCCGTCATCGTCGCCGCGCGAATCGCGATCGATTCGCACGATTCTCGCGTCCTCTCCGCCTCGGGTCGCGTCGTGCGCCTCGCGCGTCGCGTCGACCGCGCGCGGCGTCGCCGTCTCGCCCTCGCGCGTCGCCTCGCGCGCGCGCGTTCGTCGCGTCGGTCGCGCCGCGCGTCCAGATCTGACGCCGCGGTGCCGTCGCGCCTCGATCGTCCCGCGGGTTCGCGCGCGTCGCGTCGAACCTCGCGTCGAGGTTCGATCGCGATCGTCGATCGACGCGCCGTCGATGGATTAAAAACTTGATTTCGGCGTTCGCGTCGCGCGCGGACGGCGCACTCGCGCGCGCGGCGCGCCGACGCGCCATGCGCGCGCGGCGCGCGACGGCGCCGACGACGGCGCTGACGACGGCGCTCGCGCTCGCGTCGCTCGCGTCGCGCGCCGTCGCGTCGAGCGCGCGCTTCGGGCGCGAACGACTCGTGATGCAGACGACGCTGGGCGACGTGACGCTGGCGCTGTACGATCACGACGACGCCGCGCGCGCGACGGCGGCGCACGTGCTCGAGGCGTTTGAGCTGGGACTGTACGACACGAATCACTTCTTTCGCGTGGACGCGGGATTCGTGGCGCAGATCGCGGATTGCGCGGGGGGGCGACGCGCGGCGATGAGCGAGCGGCAGCGCGAGCTCGCGACGAGGACGGTGCGAGGAGAATTCGACGCGTCGGTGAAACACGCGCGAGGGAAGCTGTCGATGGCGAGGTGGAGCGATCCGGACAGCGCGACGAGCAGCTTTAGCGTGATGTTGGGGACGGCGCCGCACCTGGACGGGGAGTACGCGGTGTTCGGCGAGATGGTGGAGGGCGAGGAGACTTTGCGGAAGATCGAAGCGGTGGAAACGACGAAGAGTGGGATATTCGTGATGCCGAAGGAGAGGATTGAGATTTTATCGACGTATGTACTGCGCGAGGGCGCGAATTCGGGGGAAGAGGGCGAACGCGCGTCGACGACGACGACGGGCTCGGCGAGCGACGCGGAAGAGCTGCGCGAGTGTCGCGTTCGGGCGGATTCTCTGGCGAAGGAATTGCACGAAATTCGCGAGAGACGACTTCCCGGAAATTGATCTAGATTGTTACACTATTTGTACCCAAAGACTCGACTAAGCGCTACTTCCAGACGCCCGTCAGCGCGTGGCGCGCGACGAAGGCGAACGCGCACGAAAGAAACTGAAACGCCAACAGACGCGCGCACAAGACGCGCTCGGTGCAAGGACCGAAGAGGCGCAAGAATAAAGTCACGAGATTCATGTTGTATCTCGTCTCTGTCGCCATCGATGGATGCAAAAGCCCCGTCTTGGGATCGAAAATGGGCAGACGGTGACGCGGACAGTGCACGATCTTGAAGAGCTGCGGCGTGCTGTACACAAAGTTGAGCACTTGTGGAAGAAAGAACAACAGCAACGTTTCGCTGAAGTGCCCGAGCGTGCCCACGACGCCGAGCGTCATACCCGCGAAGTACGTGTACGTGTCTCCGACGAATATTTTCGACGGATACCAATTGTGCCGCAACAACGCCAGCGTCGTGGCGAAGAATGGCAGCGTCAAAAAAATGCTAAACAAGTGCGCGCCGGCGGTCACCGGCTCCGTGGACGGATCGTTCGCTAACGACAACACGTTGAGTAACAAAATCGCACCGGCGATGATCAACGATTGCCCCGCCTCGAGCCCGTTCAATCCGGCGTGGATGTTGATCGAGTTGGAGCAAAACACCACCAAAAGCCACATGTAGCACAGATACAGCGGCCCGACGTCGATCGATCGAACGCCCGCCGGTAACTCTAGCAACGCGCGAACGGGCGATGGTATGAGCACCGTCGTACCACCGCTGTAGGACAACAAAAGCGGCAGCGCCGCGAATCCCGGCATGACAATCTTCACTCGCCAAGGCAAATCCAGCACGTCGTCCACGAAGCCCAAGAAGATCATAAATCCAACGCACGCCAACGCGCTGTTCTGCTCGAGCGCCCACGCGTTCGTCCCGCTCGCGCTCTGCCCGAACCACCATCGAATACCCCTCTGGCACAACTGCTGCATCGTCAGCGCCACCGCGTACGCGCATCCGGCCGCTAACCCCCCGCTCTCCGGCACGCGTCGCTCGCCGAGCGCCGTTCCTTTTTTATTCAAGTCGTACCCGCTCATATTCCTCGCCAGCGTCTTCGCCCCGACCGTCGGCAGCAATCGCATCGTCAACGCGTACGCTCCCCACGACACGATCGCCGCGCTCGCGACGCACGCGCGCGCGCCCGCGTCGCTCGCTCGCGCCGCGCTCGCCGCCGCCGCCGCCGCCGGCGCCAACGCCAGCGCCCCCAGCGCGCGCGCGTCCGCGTCCCGCCTCGCGTCCCACGTCCCGCCCGCATCGCTCTCGCGCGCCCGCGACTTCTTCCGCGTCGTCTTCGCGCCTCCGCGTCCATCGTCGCGCGCGCGTCGCGTCGTCGTCGTCATCGTCGTCGTCCAATCGCGTCGTCGATTACGATTCCAATCGCGCCTTCTCCCGCGTCGCGCGCGCGCGCAGGCGCTCGGCGTCCCGCGCGACGCCCTCGCGCAGGCGCCTTCGCTCGTCCACCTGCGATTCGTGCACCGCGCGCACGCCCAGGGCGGTTCCCAGGACGACGACGACGACGAACGCGTTCACCGCGCGCGTCATCGAGTGCCGCACGGCGCGTCGCGCCGCGCGCGTCGGACGCCGATCGCGATGCGCGCGCCGACGCGCGCGCCGCCGACGACGACGCCGACGACGACGTGCGCGACGCGCGACGCGGCGACGGCGGAACCGCCGCGATTGAAGATTCTCAGCCTGCACGGCTTTCGAACGTCGCGCGAAATCTTCGACGCGCAGGCGCGCGTCGCGCGCTGGCGCGAAGACTACGAAGACGTCGCGCGATTTCACGCCATCGACGCGCCGCACGAGGGCGCGGGCGCGGCGACGGCGGAGGTGAGGGCGTTCTTCGGGGAGGACGCGCGCTCGCGAGAGTGGTGGAACGCGACGATGGGACGCGACGGAAAGACGACGTATCGAGGGATCGAGGCGTCGCTGCGGGAGATCGAGCGGGCGTGCGAGGAGGATGGACCGTATGATGGCGTGCTGGGGTTCAGTCAGGGGGCGACGCTGGCGGCGATCGCGCTGGCGACGCCGGGATTGGCGGAGCGGTTCGCGTTCGGGATTTTGGTGTCGGGAATGCGGGCGCGCGCGGAGGAGACGAAGGGGTGTGATTACGGTGCGATAGCGGTGCCGACGCTGCACGTGGTCGGGTTGAAGGATGATGTGATGCCGAAAGCGATGAGCGCGGGGCTGTACGACGCGATGACGTCGTCGGAGAGAACGCGAGAGACGCACGACGGCGGGCATCGCCTGCCGAGAGTCAACGTCGACGGGACGCCGATTTTGCGCGATTTCTTAGCCGCGAGATTAGCGGCGCGCGAGAACTCGAAACTGTGAGTTTCGCTATGTTAAACGCTAGTAGTCTAGATGTGCTATGGACGCTTCGCTTTGAGCGCGTCCCACGGAAGCGCGAACGCGCTCGGCGTTTTCACGGGCGGGAACAGTACTTCTTTGATGTTCCCCCAAATCCCGACGTCGTACTTATTTCTCGTCATCTCGCCCCAATCGATTTGTTCATCGCCGCTTCCGCCC
>MDSX01076415.1_pt1 | contig 15018 bp, 9 predicted proteins | sample 811141 | NCBI WGS metagenome assembly MDSX01 (sample SAMN05326642, study PRJNA326480) | marine metagenome | isolation source: seawater | place: Atlantic Ocean: South East | collected 2010
AGGTATTAAGTGCACTCCAATTCGTGCGCCCTCTAAATTAACAATAATTTGGATAGGCTTATGAAAAAAGGATCTTTATATATATTTACATTGCTTTATCTACTGATAGGTGTATCAATTTTTATGTCACCATCAGCAGTTATTTTTGCTCAAGACGACTCTGTTGAAGAGATTTTTTGGGGAGACGAAGACGAAGGTGACTTGGATGAAGATTTTGAATTCTCTGAAGACGATGAATTTATTGAGGAAGATGAAGGCGATCTAGAAGGATTTGATTTTGATGATGACGAATTTTCAGACGATGAATTTTCTGAAGACGAGTTCTCGGATGATGGCTCCGATGATTTCTCTGAAGATTTCTCTGAACCAGAGGAGGATATAGGCGAAGCTGCTACTAGGTTAGGTTATACCTTAAATCTCAGCGGATCATCTCCTGGCTTTGTAAATCATCAATTGCAAACATATAATTCATCTATCGATGCTCGCCTCTCTTTTGAAATGCCAATCCTTCTTCAAATTGCGGGCTTAAGATTTAGACTTGGCGCTGAAGTTGGCACATTTACTTTTAAAAATTATTTACCTCGCGGTGGTGAGTTTAAAGGTATTCATGCTACAGGTATTTTATCATTCCCTGCTGGTCCAGGCCAAGTAAAGCTTGGAGCTGGTCTTGTAGGGGGAGGTATGGGTATAATTGCTGAGAACACCTATGGCATGACTCTTGGTAATGCAGTAGATCTTAGAGTTGGAATAAGGTCCACTACCTCTTTTGGTGCTAAGGATTCAAAAAAGTTTGATCTTGGTACGGTTTCATGGATGGATGGAGTAATTGCATTGGGTTTTAATTTATAATTCTTATGTTTCTTAGGTTTAAGTATCTAAATATTGCGCTCATCTTTTTAAGCGCTGCATACTCACAGTCTGCTTCTGTTCAAACTGCTGCCAGAGCGGGTGGAGCATCAACTGCTCAAGTACCAAACGGTTATTATAATATTACCGCATCTCAGGGTGATGGGTGGACATTTACAGTATCTGGTTTTGTTGATGGTGGTGCATATAGAGTAAAAGCTAACAATGATGGTGGAGGTACTTGGAATAATGTAACAGGTTTTGTTTCTAATTCAGGAACAGCTTTTTCATTTACCATTGATGAGGCAACAGTTAATAACGCTTCCAACGTTGCTGTTGCAGATGGAAATCAGATTTATTTTCAAGTTCAAAGTTTTAATGGAGACAATGTTAGTCAAGGGCAAGTTGCAGCTACGGTTACTAGCGGTTACGGTGGAAATAATGCTTTTTATATAGATAGAATAAGACCAGTCGTTTCGTCTTATGACGATCTATATGTAAAGTCGGGTGTTACTGTTACCGTTACAGGTTCTGGATTTGCTACTCCAGCAAATGCTACAGCTCAAGTTACAGTTGGCGGTCAAAGTTATAATATTGTTGGCGTAGCCAATGATAATACATTAACGTTTACTACAGGTGCGGGAAATTTTAAAGATGTTGTTATTGTTACTGATAAGGCTGGAAATAAAAATACAGCAGGACCACAGCTAACAGTAGATAATATTGATCCCGTAGTTAGTTCGGTCAATAAAAATTCTATCAAAAATGGTAGTACAGTATTAATTACAGGAAGTGGTTTTCAAACTGACCCAGCCAGCCCTATTGCTTCAGTAAAAGTTAATAACGCAACAACAGGAATTAGTGGATATAGCGTTAATTCTGATACACAGATAACTCTAACAGCCGCAACTGGCGATGTAGCTCATAGTGTAGTAAAAGTAACAGATGAGGCAGGTAATTCTAGCACAGCAACAAATGTTAAAATAGCTATTGATAATACCGCCCCTAGCATTTCAGGAATTACTGATACTGGTGGTAATGCAAAATCGTTAGGAAAAAGTGGAGATCAGATTGAAATAAGAGGAAGTGGGTTTGTACTGACAGGTACCGATGACTCTGTAGTAAAATTCGCAGGGCAAACTACCGCTGATTTAGGGGTTACGGTTAATTCTATAACAAATACCAAAATAACACTCACTCTTGGAAATACGGAGGTTAGCGGTGCTCAAATTACTGTTACAGATGAAGCAGAAAATCAAGGCGCTGGTGGAAATTTCACTATAGATAATACAAAGCCTACTGTTTCATCTGTTGCAACTCGTTATATTAAAAATGGAGCAACCTCAGTTGTAACGGGAAGCGGTTTTACAACAAACGGTAATGCAAGCGCTGTGAAACTTGGAAGCACAACTATCCAAGGAGGAAATGCGTCTTATTCCGTTGATTCAAATACGCAGATCACTATTACGGGCGCAGCAACTGACTTTACAGATCAAAATGTTGTTGTTGTTGATGCTGCTGGAAATGAAAGCGCTGAAACTAGCAAGCTTTTAACTATCGATCCAACCAGACCAAACATTACAGGTATCCAAGGCAGCGCACCCTACATTATAAAATCAGGCGCAACAGTTCAAATTAACGGTGATAATAATAAATTTACTACAGGATCTCAAACTTCAAGCGCGGAAGCTGATGCAAATATTTTAATCAATGATACATGGCCAACAGGTATGACAGCAACTGTTGCTGGAAACGCGGTAGTTATAACTGCAGGTGCAGGTGAGGTAAGCGGAGTTGTTAAGATAAAAGATAGGGCTGGTAACGAACATACAAATAACGGTCCTGTTGTTATAGATAACACTGCTCCAATTGTAAATAGTATTGGCCCTGATAGTGATAGCGATAAGTTGGTACATATAAAATCTGATGGCACCATAACTATTCTCGGAAGCGGGTTTACTAATTCAGGTATTTCTAGTTCAGATGGAAGTGTAAAGCTTGAGGCTGATGATTGGGCAAGTACCTATGGCACAGTTACCGTTAATAATGACGGGCAAATAACCCTTGCAAATGGAGATGGTGGTGATGGTAGCGGTAAGATCTCGGTACTCGACTTTGCTACAAACGAAAAACTAGTAAGCGATTATACGATATACGTGGATAATACCAAGGCAGCCTCAACGAGTATTTCCGTTGGCGTTGTCAAGCAAAGCGAGACAGCAGTGATAGCTGGAACTGGATTTAAAAATGGAGCCGCTGAATCAACTATTACAGTAGGCGGTCAAAATGCGTCTGCAACAACATTTACATACACAGTAGACTCTGGAACACAGATTACAGTTACAGGTGGGTCAGGTGATATAAACGATGGTGAGATTGTTGTTACTGATCCAGCTGGTAATATATCCACAACAAATAAAAAATTAACCGTAGACAACACTAAACCCTCTGTTTCTTCGGTTGCTACTGCTACTATTAAAAACGGAGCTACTTCTGTTATTACTGGAAGTGGTTTTTTCACGCAGGTTGCTGGAGTAAATGATGGTACCGATGTAAACATAACTGTTGGCGGCTCTACTCCGGCAGGCATGACATGGGTTGTAAATAGCAACACACAAATTACAATTACCGCTGGAGCAGGTGAGGTTACAGAAGGTAATATTGTAGTATTTGATAGAGCAGGTAATGCAAGTACAGATACAGGAAAATTACTAACAATAGATAATACTGCTCCTCTCCTTAGAGGAGTTACGATAGCTTCTATCAAATCAAGCGGTGAAACATATCTTTCAGGTGCTGGTTTTTTAGTTGGTGGAGCACCTCAGAATGTTAAAGTTGGAGGGTCGGTTCCAACAGGAATGACATACAAAGATGTTACCGCTAATTCTCTTATTATTACTGCAGGTTCTGGAGAAGTAGCAGACGGATTAATTACAGTGACTGATGCTGCCGGCAATACAAGCTCAAGCCTTGTCTACCTAACCATAGATAACTCGCTACCATCCATAAGTGGTGTGGGAACAGGTGCAATTAAATCAGGTCAAACATCTGTTATAAGTGGTGCTGGATTTAAGAATACTACTAATAATTCAAATCAAACTATTGTAATTCAAGAGATTTATGTTGATGGTTCGCGACCCGAAGGCCTTACTTGGGCTGTAAATGCAGCCAATCAGCTAACAATTACTGCAGGGTCTGGAGAGGTTACCAACAAGAATATCGCTGTCAAAGATTCAGCTGGAAATTGGAGTACAAGTACTGGGCAATTTTTAACTATTGACAACACCGCTCCTGTATTGACATCTATTACTGATAGATGGATAAAGAACGGAGAATCTACAGTAATTAATGGTTCGGGTTTTCAAAGTTTTGGTGGTGACGCTTCTGCAATTACTATTGGCGGTAAAGATTTAGCAGCCGGTACAGGGTCTGGTGGTCTTGGAGGAAGTTTTACCGTAAATAGCGATACTAAAATTACAGTAACTGCAGGAGCGGGCGAGGTTACTAGAGGCCTGGTTACGGTAACAGATGCAGTTGGAAATATAAGCAATTCTATAAAAGCCATTTCTATTGACAATACACGGCCCGCTGCTCCAGAAAAACTTTGGTTGAATTGGAGTGATACAGGTACAGATGAAGACGATATAAGCTTTGACTCAACACCTAACCTCCAAATTAAGGGTGTTAGTAGTTCTGATTCAATAACTGTTAGAGTTACAAAGGCAGGAACAGCTAATAATGCAGCATGGCTTGGTAAGCCCTCTTCGTCAAATGGCACTCAAAATCTCTATTGGAATGAAAGAACTGTTGCGATAATGCAGGATCCAAATGCAGCTAACTATAATAACTATGCTTTACTTACCACAAACGCTGCTCCAACGCAATTAACTGATAACGGTGAATATACTTTAACTGCCTTTGCGGTAGATAGCGCTGGCAATGAATCTGCTTCGGGAGCGACCTACAAATACACATTTGACAATATTCCTCCAGATGAAGCATCGTTCACCAAAATTACGGCTGAAACCAATTTTGGCCAATCTACTACAGATTGGATAACAAACAGCAAACGCCCTGCTTTTGTTGTTACCAATGTGCCAGTTGGACATCGTATACGATTATTTTCAGATGATAGTGATGATATAGGAGGTGGAAAATGGATTACACTAGATGATGACACAACGCGCTCTGTGCCTGATACTATTGTTGTGGCTGAGGATCTTCCGCATGACCCCATTCTTAAAGCTTCCGGGGGCGTAGATATCCATGATACTGGAGGAGCTGATTGGTACTACAGAGCATTAGTATATGATGTTGCGGGTAATAGTACTTATGGAGATGTACAAGTTGTTGAAATTGACCAATTAGCAGATACAGCAATTATTACATATGCCGATAATCCTGTATGGTTTGGTGATAATACAGTTGATATAAGCGTGAAATTCACCGATAATATGAATACGGTAAATGCACCAACACTGGATATTTATTGGCCAGGTGACACTAGTCCAACAATCGATAATGCGGTTATGACGCAAGGTGCCAATGATTCTTTATGGACATATCAATTAACATTGATCGATGAAAAAACGGGTAATGTTCGAGTAATACCATCAGCATTCGATAAGGCGGGTAATTTTTACGATCGAGTAGCAACTCAGGATACGTTAATATTATTTCTTGACAATACCCCTCCAGATTCGTCACATATTGGTCTAATTACTGCTTTTGGTGATACTAGTGTAACTGGCTGGTTTAACGATTTTACAGACTCCTTAAAGTTTTTAGTTCCTCTCAATGCAAGTGATTCAACCTTATTAAGAGGAGGAAAGCTTAGAATTGAATCAAACGTTCGGGCTAAGCTAGGTGATAATACGTGGCGCAATGTAAAAAATAATGCGGGCAGTATTGAAGACAGTATTATCCAGCGCGGCAACAGCGTTCCAATAGTGCGTTCAAGACAAAGTATTTTATCTTCGCTAGATGGAACGCTTTTTCAAGGGGATACTATTCGGTTTAGAGCAACTGTGTTTGACAGAGCAGGTAATTCAACCAGTGGAGAGCCTAGTGAGTCGATATTTGTACTTGATACGATCCCTCCATCAGAAAGACCATTTATAAACGATACTTTATTTACACATAATGGTTCTAAAAACTTTCTTACAATTAACAGAGATATAACTTGGACAAATGATACGCTTCGCTTCGCTTGGATGACATGGCCAGACTCAGTTCTTGTTAACGAAAGACCCTCTGGATTATCATACTTTAGGTATTCAGTTTATCAAAGCACAAAGAAAGATCCAGGTGTGAATGATTGGACAGAGTGGAGAGATTTTAGAAATTTAACTCAGGATACCTTGTATACATTAATTGATTCATTGAGGCATGATAGAAGGTATTATACTGCTATTTCAGCAGTTGACTCAGCAGGTAATAGGTCTGACACTGTTCGTTCATCTGTTACATTAAGACAAAATGTTGAGCCAGTAATCACTGCAATAAATGATACCACCGTTAAAGAAGACATTCAGTGGAAAAGATTGCTGGAGGTTAAGGATGATGACACTAAAACCCTTATCGGGGATACATTTACCTATCAATTAATTACGATGGCTGTCGACACAATTAAAAAAGACTCTTCGGTCATCACTAACTTAAACGATGACCCTGCAAGCAGCTTTAAAGCAAAAGTATCCACAAGCGGAGAATTGACATTTACTCCATCACCCCTCGACTCAACAGGGAAAGATACATTGTACTTATTCCGTATAGTTGCAACAGATGCCTGGACTATGGATGACACATTTGATATTGATGTTAAGGTGTTACCTGTAAATGATAATCCTATAATTGACTTATCTTCCTTTACTAAATTTTCCTCTTGGGGTTATAAGGAAGGTGCGAGGAGCGATACTATACCGTTGACCCGCTATGTATATGACGAGGATAATGATACCACTGATTTAAAGTATACATTTAAGATACTAAGCTCATCTCAAAATAATCCTGGATATCCAACTGCAAAATTAGGATTTTTATCCCATGTCACGAAGGACTTCAAGAAGCAGTTTTTAAGCAATTTAGTCGATGAATATCCATCATCAACTATTATGCAAAAAAATAATTCATTCTTAGTCTATCCAGCGGGCGTTAGTGACTTAAAAGACCCGGTTAAAGTTGACTCAACCAGTAAAGTAGAAGGATCATTTTCAGACACAACATATGCCTGGATAATGCCTACCGATACAACCTCTTCAGATACAAATTACTATACACTTGATAGTATGAGGGTAGAATTTACGGTTATTGATCCGGGTGGATTGATAGGCAGGGATACGATTCCTTTCTTCATTAACCCGAAAAACGATCCACCAGTATGGTCTGGTTTGCGTGATACGGTTGTCATAGAAAGCGATTCTATATCATTGGATTTTGCTAATTACTTGACCGATACAGATGATACTTTGCTCACCGTTTCTATTCTACCACTTACTTACAAGAAATTTGTTGATGTTAAAACTCCTAAAGATAGTATAATTGGTGACACAGTATTTTATATTTCTCGTGGAAAAAACGAATTAGTTAATTTTAAACCCCAATCCTTATGGTATGATTATAAACCTGCAAATATACCGGGCCAAGAAAATGAACTTAGAAGCGGGATATGGAACCCTAAGGATACATCAAGCAATCAAATTAAATTTGAAATTACGGCCGTTGACGACTCTGGAAGTATCGCTATTGATACTTTCTCTGTTAAAATTCAGCGTGTACCACGTCCAGAGATCCGCATGTACGTTGTCCAAAACAATGCGTTTTCTGATTACTATGAGATCTTTCTCATAGATTCGCTAGCTTCGACTACGGACATCAGTTTGAAAGTTCAATCTGAAACTATACGCTTGGATACAGCGGCCGATTATACTTATGTAGGAAACCATTACATTCGAGGATCAGTTCTCCAGAGAGAATTTGACATATATGCTAAAGGTGTAGTTGGAGATACCACTCTTCCAACAAAGATAATAACATTTACTTTAGCAAAGTCTTACGGTAACTGGTCAGGCTCAAGTTCAGACGGCAGATTTGGAGTATTGGGTAGGAATGGATCTGTAGACTATGATCAAACCCTTATGATACTAGATTCATCTCTATTTGAACCGTATTTCAATGACCGTGCATCATATTTACTTGGCAACGAGTCTTCACGTTTTAAAAAATCAGTGCAGGTTTCGCTGCTTTCTGAAGAGGATGAATTAGCTATATATCAAAGATCTATTGGATCGGGCTGGGTAGAATTACCATCTTATAATGAAAGTGGTCAGGTTTTAGCCTATACTGATAAAATGGGGTACTTTAAAATGGGTCCAAAAACATTAGTTGTTCCAGGTCAAACTTCATTACAGCAAAACTATCCTAACCCATTTAACCCAACTACAACAATTGAATATGATCTTGGTTTTATTGATGGGCCAAATCAACGCGTAAATATTACCGTATATGACATCCTAGGTAGAAATATTAAAACTCTAATAAATGATCAGCAGAGTATTGGAAGATATCGCGTTAAATGGAACGGTAGAGATCAAAACGATGTGCCAGTGTCATCTGGTATTTATTTTGTCAATCTAATGACGGATAGTGGAAGAACTGAGACTAAGAAAATAATGCTGATGCGATGAGAAATTTTATTAAAAAAATGTCTACTGCTCTAATCTGCGTATTTGCTATCTTATTTACTGAGGGGTGCAGGAAAGACTTTAATGCTACCGCTGAGCATAAAGCCTCTTATGGTTGGGAGATGTACGAAACCAGCGATTACTTGAAAAGCAAAGAATGGTTTACAAATTCTGTTTTAACGAACGAGGAATGGAAGGATGGCTATAATGGTCTTGGGTGGTCTTACGCCAAGCTTTTAGAATTAGATAGTTTAGACACTGAGAATATTGGTGCAATACGTACATTTCATAGAGGCTTGCTACAACCAAAAGACCCCTGGAATTCAACTGATATACACTTGGAAATATTGGCAGGACTAGCATTTGCATATCATGCTAAAGGCAAGAGCAGTGAAGTTGTGAAGTATGGTAGCGCGCTCATTGACTCTACTCTTATCGGCATAAATCCTTCGAGGTGGCATTCATGGGCTTTTAGTCATGATTCTACTCTAAACTATTTAGATTTACGTATTACCATGGCATCATCATACTTTGCGCTTGCAAAATTTGATTCAACAAACAAGCATTTGAAAGTTGTCTTGGATTCTCTGGGGTCGTCAAATCTACTAATAAGTGATTATTCTACTTTACTTGGAAGGCAAAAAGTCGCACAACAGCTTGATAGTCTTCAAAAAGTTCTCCAGCAAAAATAAAAATCAAATGAGCGACTCCCATTCCATATGGATGAAACAAGCCCTACTCGAGGCTCAAAAAGCCTACAGAATCGATGAAATTCCCGTAGGAGCGATAGTTGTGTCAGATGGTAAGATAATAGGGAAAGGATACAATCAGCGCGAGCAATTGAATGATCCAACCGCACACGCTGAAATAATCGCTTTGTCAGCAGCTGCTAACACAATCGATGATTGGCGATTAAACAATTGCATCATATATGTAACAAAGGAGCCTTGCGCTATGTGTGCGGGAGCCATTATAAATTCAAGAATAAAAATGGTGGTTTTTGGATGTTACGATAAAGAGATGGGTTGCTGCGGGTCCCTTTATCAATTCTGTGGTGATTCACACTTAAAAAATTCTACCGCTGTTAAGGGCGGTATACTTGAGAAAGAATGTCTTTCAATAATTCATGATTTTTTTCAAATTCAGAGAAATCATTAACAGTAATTAAAAGGATGAGTTATGAAATTATTAAAATTAGTATCTTTTGTAAGTTTGATACATTTTGCAATATCTTGTGATGAGGAAAAAGATGCTGCCAGCAATACTGCAAATTGTGCTATTTTAATGGCGGAAATGTTAACATCGTCAGAAACTTTTAATGACGCAATTGAAAACAGCACTGCTACAAGATCGCAATGCGAGGATTTTGTAAAAAAGTATAAATCATATGTGGATTGTATGCCTGCGGGTGTCGAAAAAGATGAGGCGCAAGTAATTCTTGACGAATGGGATGGTATGTGCCCAGCGTTTCCTAGTTAGTTTTTTTATAGATAGATTATCATTAAAATTGGAGAGATGGCAGAGCCTGGCTGAATGCGCCGCACTCGAAATGCGGTATATCCTTTGGATATCGGGGGTTCGAATCCCTCTCTCTCCGCATTAGAAAGTCAAAACGAAATAAGTATGAACGAAAAAAGAAAAATATTCACCATCCCTAAGGGGTATTCAAAAAAAGATACAGCTGAAAGATTGAAATGGTTAGAAAGCACTACCGATTTCGAATATGATGATAATCTTGAAAATCAACCGGAAGATTTAAAAGGTATAATTGAAAACCACATTGGATATATGAAAATACCTATGGCTGTTGCTGGACCACTTAAAATAGAAGGGAAATATGCAAACGGTGAATTTTATGTACCAATTTGCACGCTTGAAGGAACACTCGCCCTTTCTATGACCAGAGGAATGATCGCTTCTCATAGGTCTGGAGGTATTCACGTAAGTCATATCAAGCAAGAATTATCAAGAGCTCCTGTTTTTATTTTTGATGATTTAAAAAAATCGGATCACTTTAGGAAATGGATCGATGATAATTTTAAAAAGATAAAAGAAATAGCAGAGTCCACAACTAATTATGGAAAATTGCTAAGAATAGATCAATATCCTATTCAAAATTTCGTCATATTGGATTTTATTCTGGATACTGGTAACGCAGCAGGTCAAAATATGGTAACCTTAGCCGCAAAAAATTCATGCGATTATATAAAAGAAAAAACAGGGGCAGAATTTTTTCTTGAATCTGGATTTAATAGTGACAAAAAAGCTTCAGCTAGAAATATGATTATGGGAAGAGGTCACAGTGTGATCGCAGAAACTACGATTAGTCATTCAGTCATTCGTAGTGTTTTAGATGCAGATATTGAGAATTTGAAAAAATATCAAGAAATTGGACCAACCACAACGCGGTTAGCGGGAACAGAAGGTTGTCATCTGCACGTTTCAAATGCCTTGACCGCTATATATCTTGCAACAGGTCAGGATACCGCATGTGTTGCAGAAAATTCAATTGGGCATTATCAAATCGAGCCCTTAGAAAATGAAGTAAAATTTAGATTGACACTACCTAGTTTAACCGTAGGAACAGTAGGAGGCGGTACAAGGCTAAAGCCTCAACAACAAAATTTAAAATTAATTGATTGTATAGAAGGCGACAATGCATCAAAAAAACTTGCTGAAATCATATGCGCATCTGCCTTAGCTTTAGAAATATCGCTTTTTTCTGCTTTGGCGTCGCATACATTTACAAAGGCTCATATGAAATATGGACGATAAATTGTTAGTATGTCCATTCTTAAAAATCCAAAATATTCTTACTTAACTGCAAAACAGTCAATTTTTTTCCGTTTTTGGAAAAAATTTTTCTATTGGTACTGCAATACTGTTTTTACGTTGTATGCACCAGTCAAAATAAATGGAAGAAAAAATATACCTTCAGGTTCAGCAATTTTCTGTAGCAATCATAATAGCCATATGGATGTGGCTTTAATTAGCTCTGCGGCTGGAAGAAGCTTTAATCATTTTGGAATGCTAGCAGCAATAGATTATTGGTTCGACAGCAAAACCAAAAAATTTTTAACAAACCTAGTTATGAATTTGATACCCATAGCGCGAAAGACTAGCGGCAAAAAGAGCGGTATTAGTTTTAGCGATACGATTACTTTGAGTAAGCATTTTATGGAAAATGGAAGTAGAAATATTGTAATTTTTCCTGAAGGATCTCGTGGCGAACCTGACATAATGAAGCCGTTCCGTAACGGTGCGGCTAGATTTGCATTGGCCCTGAATAAGCCTATTGTGCCAATTTATATTAACGGATCATCGCGGGCATGGCCCAAAGGTAAAATTTTTATGAGACCAACTAAGATAACAATAAATATACTTGAGCCTATTTATCCCAATGATTACATTTCAAAAGATAATCCTAACGATTTGAATACAAAGGAAATGACAAATCATCTTGAAAAGGCAATTACAGATGAAAGAGAAAAATATGGACACAAATAAGTTTTTTGCCACTAAAAGTGATAAGCGTTTACACAGATGGGGCTTTAAGGATTCTGGGTTTGAATTAATAGGAGAAAAAACTGTCACATTCGGTGGTAGTCGCTATGAGGTAAGTGGAACTATAATGCCGGATTTCATTCCTTATATTGAAAGTGTACTTGGCATAGACTTTAATAAGAATGACCAGATATCACCAGTTGATAAAAAACCAATTCAGCCCTCTAAATTGAACCAAGAATTTTTAGAGCACATTAAGAGTTCTTTTGATGAAGACAGATACACTGTTGACGACATGGAAAGACTAATACATAGTCATGGCCAGGAAACTTTTAAGGACGTTTATAAAGTTTTATATAATACTATTGAGCGTACTGTTGATCTTGTCTTTTACCCAGAAACCGAAGACGAAGTATCAAAGCTAATTGAGCTTGGCGTTAAGTTTAATGTTTGCATTATTCCTTATGGTGGAGGAACGAATGTTACACGGGCCTTGACAATACCAGAAAACGAAGAAAGGTCTGTTGTTTCGATTGACATGCGAAGAATGTCGAAAATTGAATGGATTAGTAAAGAGGATAGAAGGGTTTGCGTTCAGTCCGGGATCACTGGGGGTGAATTAATAGAATTACTTAAAGAGCAAGGCTATACTATTGGTCACGAGCCTGACAGTGTTGAGCTTTCAACGGTGGGTGGTTGGATCGCAACCAATGCAAGCGGTATGAAAAAAAATAAATACGGGAATATTGAAGACATTGTTGAAAATGTTAATCTGGTTTCTCCGAAGGGAATCATTAGTCAAATTAATCCAATTTCTCGTGGATCAATTGGTTTTAAACCTCAAAATGTATTATTTGGCTCTGAGGGGAACATTGGCGTAATTACAAAAGCGGTATTAAAGATCCATGAAATTCCAAAGCAGCAAAAATATAATTCTGTATTATTTAAAAATTGGAATGACGGCGTCTTGTTTATGAAAGCGCTATCTAAAACTAACTATATACCAGCCAGCGTTAGGCTTGTTGATAATATCCAGTTTCGTTTTGGCCAAGCTTTAAAACCCAGAACTGAGGGATTAAAAAATCTCAAAAGTAAAATAGAAAAATTTTTTATTATTAATTTAAAAGGTTTTGATCCTGATAAGATGTGTGCACTTACCATTGTCGCTGAAGGAACAAAAGAGGAAGTAGATTATCAGCAGAGAAAGGTCAGCAGATTGGCAAAAAAACATAAAGGCGTGATTGGTGGTCCCGGTAACGGTAAAAGAGGGTATATGCTTACATATGCTATTGCCTATGTTCGCGATTTTGCTGCAAAATACCAAATAATGGGTGAAACCATGGAAACCACGGTTCCGTGGAGTAAAATTCAAGAAGTTATTGATGCAACTTCTGAAAGAATAGTGGAATTGCACAAAGAACACAACCTCCCTGGAAAGCCTTATATATCATACAGGATTCCGCAAATTTATCATACAGGAGTGTGTATATATTTCATGCTTGGTATGTCGGTTAAAGGGGTGGATAGCCCGGAGGAAAAGTTTAGTAAAATTGAGCACTCACTTCGAGCAACAATTATAAAACATGGTGGATCTATTTCACATCACCATGGTGTTGGTAAGCTGCGTAAAGATTTCATTCCAAATATGCTTTCAAAAACCAGTATTGATCTTATAAAAGAGATGAAGCGGGCGCATGACCCATCCAATGTGTTTGGATCTAGTAATGGAATACTAGCCACCAATATTGAGAAATAAATATCTCTAAATCTACATATATAGTAACTGGAGCTTCGTCCGGTATTGGAAAATCAATTTCAATAAAACTAGCGAAAACATCAAATGTAGTATTAGCATCTCGAAATATTGATGTTCTTAATCAACTTTCAAATGAAATTAACAATAATGGTGGCAGTTCTATTGCAATAAAAACCGACATAACTAGCTTAGATTCATGTAATAATATGATCAAAGAATCCATAAGAGCCTTTGGAAATGTTGATTCATTAATTTTAAATGCTGGCATAAGTATGTGGGCTAGATTTGATAAGATTACCGATATTTCTCTTTTTCATAAAATCAATGAAATCAATTACCAGGGATCTGTCAATTGTGTATATGCATCTATTGATGAATTAAAGAAGAATAATGGTCAAATAGTCGCTATTACAACAGCGCAAGCGTTGATGGGTTTTCCAAATGCTTCTGCATATTCTGCTTCAAAGCATGCACTGCATGGTTTTTTAGAAACACTTCAAATGGAATTGGGCAATACGATAAGGGTAAGCAATGTATACTTAGGCTGGATAAAGGGAACCAATTTAAGAGCCAATGCACTAGGACCTAATGGTAAAAAAATTGGGGATAGCCACCATAAGCATAGTAGCAGGGCGATAGATATTGATGATTGTACCACTAAAATACTTCAAGGAATTGAAAAGAATAAAAAAACAATCTACATACCATCTATTTTAAGATTCATTCCTGTCGCAAAGTTATTTTTTAGGAAATGGTTATTTAGAAAAATAAACAAAGTAACTAGCCAAGAAGAGAGATAGTCTGTGGATCGCTTTTTAAAGTTTATTTATGAAACTAAAATGACCACATAATAATAAACGATATGAAAATATTATTTTCTTTTCTTTTTTTAATCGCACAAATATCTAGCCAAATAAATCATAACGACGGGCCTTATATTTTTATTAATAATAATAAGCTAATTGAAAAAAAAATAATAAATGACAAAGTAGTATCATCGGTTTTACTAAAAGCACCTTACGATACTCTTTACTCGCCAGAAAAATCCACTTACAAAAATGTATCAAATATTGCCGCACTAAGCGATATCCATGGACAATATGATTTACTAGTAAGGTTGTTAGTAAATAATAATATCATCGATTCGAGTTTAGATTGGATATTTGGGAAAGGTCATCTCGTAATAGTTGGTGATATTTTTGATAGAGGAGACAAGGTAAACGAAATACT
>MDSX01041962.1_pt1 | contig 15007 bp, 15 predicted proteins | sample 811141 | NCBI WGS metagenome assembly MDSX01 (sample SAMN05326642, study PRJNA326480) | marine metagenome | isolation source: seawater | place: Atlantic Ocean: South East | collected 2010
CGGGTTCTGGTTCGGGCTCGGGTTCTGGTTCGGGCTCGGGTTCTGGTTCGGGCTCGGGTTCTGGTTCTGGTTCAGGTTCGGGCTCGGCATGAATAATTATAGTTACATTCGCAATACTACTAGTAGCATCTTCTTGATCTTTAACATAATAACTATATGCGTCTTCTTCAACTACACCTTTACCTGTAAACGGAATAGGAATATATACTAAACTATTGTAACTATAATCTTCGTCAACACTGGCGCCTACATTAGTATTATCATAATAATTATAAATATAACTTTCACTTACATTACGTAAAACAAGAGACCCATCGGATGGTAGTTCATTTAACACAAATTTCAAACTATTCAAATTGTCATTAATATCAACATCAGTTCCTGAAAAATCAATACTTATACCACCATCATTATACTTTGCCCAAACAGAATCTTGTATATCAAATGCATTTGGGGCATCATTTATTGGTTGTATAATAATTGAAACCGTAGCAATAGCACTACTAGCATCACTATCATCTACTAAATAATACTCAAACGAATCATTACCAAATACATCCTTATGAGGAGCATAATTAATATTAAAATCATTTGTTGTCAAACTATATACTGGTGACAAATCTTGTGGTATTATTGCATTTCCATCATAGAATAGTGTTCCTTTTTGTGGAAGACTATAAATTACATAAGTTATATTATCAGAATCAACATCATCGCCAGACAAATTAAAATCTACTGCTATATCTTCATTTGTAGTTAATTCAAAACTATAAGCATTTGGTACATCATTAATAGGTGTTACATGTATAGTTATTGTAGTATTAATCTCATTAGTAAGATTGGTTTCATCTTCTACTGCATACACAAATGATACATCACCGAAAAAATTTAATGGAGGATAATATGTTACCAAGTTAGGGTTTACCTCATTTACTATAGTATAAGGGAGATTTTCAGATATACAAATATTACCATCATATAAGAATCCAGATGATGGAACAGCGACAATACTGTAAGACAAATCATGTGACTCAGTTTCAACATCAACAGCTAATAAAAATATATCAACATTTCCTTGTGAAGAAACTATATTATCACCGTTAGCATTAGTGTATGCAATTGATGATGTCGGTTGAGAATAGGATACATCTTCATCTATTGTTATAGAACCATCATATTCGACTGAATTATATCCAACATTACCATAAGTTATTGGGTTATCAGGTACTGAAGTTATTTCTATATTTATTGTAGCAACCTCACTCGTATTCCCCGCTGCTGTTGTTATTGTAACAGAAAAATAATCATATCCATTGTAATTGGCGTCAGGTTTGTATGTAAATAAGCTACTGGAATTTCCACCGATTGCTGTACCATTATATGGTCCATCTACTAATGAATATCTGGAAATATTATATACATGATTATGAATATATGATAAATCTACAATTAAAGACGTATCTTCATCCATATTTAGATTCATGTCAAATATAGGAGGAATGCCGTAATAATTATAATCTAAATAACCTTGTTCTACATTATAATTTCCATTGTATTTATCTTTAGTTCTCTTATTTGCTTCATATGGAAATGGTTTACAACACCCTGTGCTAGATCTATCAATTTCTAATTCCCTTCTTTCACTATTATAGTTTTCATAAGTATTTGTGAGCTGTTTGACAACTAGTTTATTATCGGGTTTACAACAATCAGATGTATTAGGATTTGGATTAGTGGTAAAAATAGTAATAAAATTATTATAATCACTACTATAAATATAATTTGCGTTTGAATTATTCACTCTATTTTTATTTATAGTATGTCGCAACAATGCACTTCTAGCGCTTTTCATACCAATCACCTTGGATTGGGGTTTATCACATAATCGATCATATTTCCTTTCAATTATTCCTGTAGGTTGCACCCAATTATTGTATATATGTTTAATATTATTTTTACTGCAGTTTATATCTGGGTGTACCAATGATGCATCGGGAGTTGAGCGGGTCCATCCCTTTTTTCTATTTCTTGCAATAAATGACATTATATTATATATTTGTATAATATAATATGCTTACCCAACAAATCATATTTGCCATTCTATTCTTAATTGGTCTGTTTTGTCTGATAAAAAGTATTTCATATTTATATACCACTAACAGTATAGACAAATATGAAAAAAAATCAGATGTTTCAGATAACACATGCGATAGTTGTTATGCACCTATTATGATATAATAACCTAATTAAATGTTTGTATTAATTAATATATTTTTTATATTAAGTATATTTGTGGTTCATTTTTATATAATTTAGTTTCTAATATAGATTTTTTTTCAACTGGAGATAATTCAAAAAAATTACATAAATAATTATCTGTTAAGGTTTCAAATGAAAATCCGGGTATATTATTAAAGTCTGGTATAAAGTCAAAAATGCTTTTATCTAAAAATCTCATACGATATTGTGTACTAGAAAACAAATATCTTAATGATTTTAAATTAAGTATAATAGATAGTAGTTTAAGATAGTTTTTATCACCCAATAAAATAAATTTCCCTCGTTCAGAAACCCCCATTTCTCCAATTTCGTCATAGTAAGGAAATCCATATACGGAATGTACTAAAATCAATTTAGGTAATCCCAAGCAATGAAATGGGCCGGGTTTTTTTGACCAACAATAACTAAATTCTGGTTTTCCACGATTCAATTTACAACTCTTAATATTCTTATAAGAATATGATTGTGTTGGTTCATCATTAAACTCAAACTTACGAGCTGGTAAAGGGGTTGTTATAATGTATTTTGATAAAGAACCATATCGTTCACTGTATAATAGTAGTTTGTTTAATATACTTATATTTTTCATAGGAATAGAACGGAATGGAACGGATAACTTGTAATCGACATATCGGTTTGTTACATTATCCATAATAGGTATAATGAAATCTGTTGGTTTTTTTTGCAAAAGGAACATTGTACATGGTATTTGTACATTTTTAGAAAATATTTTATAACTTTCATAAGAGTTATAACATATCATTTTATGTATTTTGTATTGTGTAAGTGTATTATACATATTTAATTCATCATATTTCAACCATGATGCTGGGACTATAACACACAAGTATCCGTTTTCTTTTAATATATCTAATGATTTATTTAAAAAAGAATGCCAAATTGGCACCCATTTATTTTTTCCTCTTTTTTTTTTAGGTATAGTTTTCAATCCATTTAAATTATACGGTGGATTACTAACAATTACATCAAATTTATCCATAGGAGAATATAGTAGAAAATCTTCTTCTATTATGTTAGCATCTAAACCAAATAAACTTTTTAAGTTTGGAATAAAAAAAGGATTATATTCAATCATATATATATTTTTTTTACAAACATCGACAATAGATTTACATAAATTTGTTGTAAGAGTATCAGCGATATTTTTTGTAATGGCCCCATTACCACAACCAGGATCCAACCATGTTAAAGAATCGTCGTGAAAAACGTCATCCGGTAACAGATTTACTAATTCTTTTACTAATGTATCAGGTGTTTCTACAAAACCAAATAATTCTTTCAAATTTCCATGCATTTATACTAATTAAATTTTTTCATTTATTAATCAAAACGAATATGAACACCACATGGTTTTGGCATACCCCTTAGATTACGGATACCACCAACACACTCATCTTCATCTTCGCTTTCATTTTCGGGTTCATAATCAGAATCTGAATCAGACATATTGCATTGGGGTTTTCCTTTTTTAAGTGCAATTAGACCCTTTGCCGCATTATATTCGTTATTATCACAAGAATATACAGATTCTGTATCAGAAAGCACATAGTCGGAATCAGAATCATCGGATTCATGTGAGGTATCAGAATTAATGTCATCTTCGAATTCATTTACATTTACCTTATAGTCCTGTTCTTTATCATAATTTGTAGTACGCGTATTAACCATGATGTTATAATGCTTGATGGTTTTGCTTTTAAATATATTTCAATTTTTATAAAGGCTAATAACATTTTGATCTCTTTAATTCGCAAATAATATATATTATTTTCCTATTTAAAGGTTTTTTTCGTTTTTTTAAGCAAAAGTTTTTTTGATTTTTCATTTTTGGACATTTATTTTTGTCCTTTTTTGAGATTTCTAATTTTTTTTTCCAAAAAAAACCAAAAAAAACAGGTGTGACTGATATGTAGGGAACTACTTTTCACCCCCTCATTATTTTGTTACCATATTTTTTTCCAATTTTTCAACCCTTGTATTTTTTCATTTTTGGCCGAAAAATGTAAAGAGATTTCTTTACCGATTTCGGCCAAAAAATTTACCTACAACCTCACACCATATATATTTATTAACCTCAAAATTCCCCCTACATGGCCGAAATCCTTCTTGTCAAAAATCGGCAATACATATTTGTAGGAGGGTTTTTTAAATTCATAAATATATTTGTTACTGAAAAAATATAATAAATCATATTATATAAAGATATATATGAATAAAATAACAATGTCCTACAATTATTCATGTAAATATTGTGAATATTATACAGATTCACGTAGTAAATATAATATTCATTTAAAAACAAAAAAACATCAAAAAAATTATGATTTAGAAAACCATTCAAACTTTGAATATGAATGCGATACATGTAAAAAACTTTATAAAACACGCCAAGGTTTACGATACCACTTAATAAATGTATGTCAAAATATTAATAACATCGAAGACAAGGTTGAAAAAATTATAGAAACTAACAACGAAATTTTAGAAACAAATAAAAAACTTTTGAAAGAAAATGAAGATATCAAACATCAATTAAAAAATAACAAACCAACACAAATTAATAATAACTTCAACTTAAATGTTTATTTAAATCAAACCTGTAAAAATGCTATAAATCTTACTGATTTCTTACAACAAATCACCGTTGAAAATGCTGATATTGAAATACTTAAAAATGAAGGCGTAGAAAAAAGCATTGTTAATGTTATGATAACCGCCTTAAAAACACTTGGCGAATTTCAACGACCCATACAATGTACAGACTTAAAACGGGAAATCGTTTATGTAAAAGATGAAAATAATTGGGAAAAAGATAATGACAAAAAAATCTTAACTGACGCTATACTTAGAGTTCGTGATAAACATATAAAATCTCTCTCTCATTACGAACCACACATTGAAGAAGAATATTTAAAACTACATGAACAAGTATGCTCTGATATAAAAACAAAAAAAATATCCAGTCAAATTCTAAACGAAACCACTATATCAAGAGGAGGAAACACTATTCCTTAATCTTTATTATATACTTATTACACCACCACTTTATTCTATTTATAATATGTAATTCCCCCAACTTTGACCCCTCCCTAATTCATAATCACTATATCCTATTTCCGATATCAAATTCCAGGATTTCGCCTCCTCCCATGCTTTATTAGGACCATTATTCCAATGTCTTACCATTGATGTATCTTTTACTGTATCATCTAATATTACTAGTGTATCCTTATGCGCCAACCGCTTGCAATTCATTATATCCCCTTTTACTATATCATATGCGTGTCCTCCATCAATAAATATTACATCAAATTTTATATCATGATCCGATGCATATTTCGGTACACTTTCTAAACTGTTACCTTTTATCAATGTATGTCTACCAGGAAATTTCTTATCAATAAAATTCTTTCCTACACGAACACAATTATAACCACATATATCAAAACTTATTACATTTATATTCGAATTAGTCTCTAAAAACAATTCAGAAGAATGCCCTCCATTAAATCCTATTTCCATAACATTTTCTACAAGTGGATTCTGAACACTTGTTCTTAAAAAATCTACCTGACCTTTTATTTGTTTCGAATAACCGTCCATATTCATTTTGTTTTTATTAAATAACTCTTCTAATGTATTTACATTATCCATGAATTTATATATTCGCTTTAATAAATTATCTCTTGTATAAACTAATTCTTTTAACATCGCATATTATATTTTAACTTAAATATATTTCACCTATTAACAATAACATGAAGATATTATTGTTAATTAATATTCTTTCACTTGTTTCATCATTCTTATCTAAAAATACGTATTCCAATAAATATCGTTTACATATAGTTAAATCAAAATATATTGAATGGTCGTTTGATGAATATGAAGATGATATACAATTACTTGACCACGATGAGGCTAAAGAAATACTAGAAGCATGGGGTTTATTATCAACTTGGAAAAAACAAGAAATACAAAAATATATACATATCATTAATACAGACAACCCTGATGATATATTTATCGGATATACCCCATCACACGATTCCATGAGAAAACTTATATACTTATTTCATTCAAAATTAAGTGTAAAAGATACTGGACCTTATCTAACAATTCTATCTGGTATTTGTTGTCCTCATGACAATACTCTATTTCAAAGTATACAATTTAAAAAAACACTGGAAAGGCAACTTAATATAATACCTATTGATTTTACACCACTAGGGAATGATCCACGATTTGGATTATCATGGTCTCTCGACGATGATTAATAACTCTGAAAATTGAAATTAATTATTTAAAACATTAACATTAGTAGTACTATTCATTACTATTTTTAAAAATCAAAAAAAACATGTTTCATCTACCTAATGACGTTCTACGAAAAATCTATGTTTATGATAACACCTATAAACTTCAATTCAATAACGTTATCGACGAACTTAACATCCGTTCATTAAATCACAATCACATTGACATGTCTATAACACGCGAAGATATCATTTTATTTGCATGTATTTCTCTAATTGGATTGTACATCTTTATTGATGAATATTTTTCATAAAAATATTTATATATATCATACACATCTATGAATAAAGTATTAAATCTTATTAAAAAAAATAATAATTTAATAAAATGTGTGTTTACTACATTAATAGTACAATTAATTGTTACCTTTATTGTTTTTTATGGTTTACGGGATAATGAACCCGAACTTTTAAACAAAATAAAAAATCAATACCCAATTATAGATAAAAGACCCATTACATTTTTCTTATTCATCCCACTTGCTATTATGTACATATTATTATCGTTTATAAAAAAAGTTAAAAGTTTTCCATTAAAAATAGTTTTTTTTGTATTTTTTTCTATGTTTATTGGTTTACACTTAAATCTTGTTAAAACTAACGTATCATCGGAAACCATTATGTTCGCACTATTCAGCACAATTTCTATTTTTGTTGCTATGTTGTCTTTTGCTATGTTACTAATAAATCGTGGTGTTGATTTCTTAAAATATGGGGGTGTGTTATGTTTTATTCTTTTATTACTCATTATAAGTTTACTTATGAATATATTTCTCTTCAAAGATACCTATTTTCAAAAATTCTTAACGTTTGTCGGTTTAATATTATTCACTATTTATATAATTTATCATACATACACTATGCTATTATTGAAAACGGATTTTAATAATGATTGTATATCTGGTGCAATAAGTTATTATTTAGATTTCATAAATATCTTTACTAGATTAGCGTATAACAATGAATAACATATTTAATTTATTCTTTTTCACACTATAATATTTTATAAAAAATAATATTTTTATATAATATATGGAATATATTAAAGACGCGTGGTTCGAGGGAGACAGGGAAAAGTACGACGAGTGGGCGCTCAAGGGTGAGGACAAGCGCAGAAAGGAGGTCGAGGCGCACACGCACTGCAAGCGGAACACCGGCGCGAGATGCGTCGCGAATGAAAATGGAGCGATATTAGCGGCCATGTACCCCAATGAGTGGTGCGAGGGTCGCGACACAGCGGCATGCAGGCAGGTGCAAGGAAAAATCCCCAAAGGGCCCGGCCATTTAATAAAACACCGCGAGCTCGGCGCCCTCGGCGGCAAAAGAAAGCGTCGTACAAGAAAACCTAAAAAGCACAATAAAAAGTCAAAAAAATACCATAAAAAGCGTTCATACAAAAAAACATATAGAAAACATTAAAATAATAGTTTTTTGTGACAATAATATTTTTAAAAAAAAAAGATATAGAAAACATTAAAATAATAGTTTTTTGTGACAATAATATTTTTAAAAAAAAAAGATATTATTCATATAATGTATACAATAAATATGGCAGAAGAATGTGATAAAACTGACCTTAAATGCCAGATCATAAAAATGAAACTAAAACCCTTGCCGATGGGCTACAACTTTTATAATGAAATGCTGAAAATCAAGACGACAATGCTGAAAATCAAGATGACAAGATGGGTTGGTAACAAAGCATTTTCTGATGATGCCTTAGAAATATTGAACACATATTACCATGAAAGTTTAAAGCGGGGTTGTTGGGACAAAGATCTCCACGACATCGATAACTACCACAAAGCCGCGAAGTACATCCATAAGCACATGTGGGGCAGCGGGTACATGCCCTGCGAGTGCAAAGGCGTATCCGAGGAGTTCGAGTCACAAAAGGGCAAGTACGGTGCTGATGTGCGGCCAATCGGAGATGATCTTGCCGCGTTTTGCCCCTGGGATTCTGTCGATCTGAATATGCCGTTTGTTTTGGGTGAGTATGCCATTGCCGCGAAAGCAATCGAAGCATACAAGGAGAAAACGTGCAGGAATTTTGCTGATTTCAAATTAGTGCGATACCCCCCCGACGGCAGCGGCGTCGACGAGTACGTCGGGAACAAGGCCGACTTCGAGAAGCGCGGCCGCGTCGCGCGCGCCGAGGCCGCCGCGCGCGAGCAGAGCGGCGACCAACCCCGAGGCCCGAGGCCCGAGGAGTGCTGGGGCACGAGGTGCACTACCGGCTTCGCAAGTGGCGGCGCCCGCGGTGGCACGACCGAATGTGTTCACGACGTCGACGTGTCGAACGTTTGGCGAGAACGTAACGACTTCACGCACTGGGGGGACCGCGTGATACTGAAACCACCGGCTCAAATACAAAACAATTGGTGGAAATATATACCAGATGACGACTTTTTTTGGAATAACGGCGACTGCCCGCAGCACGATGGCTTCACCGACGAACTGAAGGTCGCCCTGAGGAGTGAAGCGTACAAAGAGGCCGATAAATACCTGCACGTGCTCGACCCCAATGCCAAGCCGTCGTCCTTCTCGTGGTCAGGCAAACACGCGGCGAAAATGCGCGCGATCGACGGCGATGCCAATCCGTCGCCCATGAAAGCGCTGTACGGCGCGGACGGGTTCGACGACGGCAAACACGTGGCTTTCGTCCACGAGTGCAAATTTAAAAAAACCGAATGGAAGATATTAGACGATGTAAGAACTGGTAACTTCTCCTCCCGGCCTGTTTTCGCCACGCCCAAGGAATCCGACCTCAGACGAAAAGTAGAACCACTCCAAAATGGCTTTAAACGGTTCCATTTCCTCGTCCCACCTGAGGTGGGGAAAAATGGGAAATTATACGGTATACAACTAGTCGACCCGGAAATTAAAGACGTGCACGCGCACGACATCGAACTAGACAACGAGAGTATGAAATTAATAACAAGAATTAAAGATAAAGGGAAAAAAATTAATGACAAATATTATGAATTTTTTAATTGGACTTGGACCTATGTAGACATCGCGACTAAAGATATAAACAAGACAAACGACCCCCGCTTAGGCTTGTCTGCATTAGGCCGACAAGATGCACAGCCCCACCTGAAAATCGCAGGTGGCTCGGGGGGTGGTAAAAGAACGCATCGTACAAGAAAACCCAAAAAACACCATAAAAAGTCAAATAAAAATAACAAAAAACACCATAAAAAAACACATAAAAAACATTAATTTTACAGTTTTTGTCACAATAATATTTTTTATAAGAGATAATTTTATAAAAAATAAAATAATAAATTTAACATTTAGATTTGATACATTCGTATAAGTTTTTTTTATGGTGTTATTTGTAAGTTTTAATTATGTCTAATGATGTATCTATATTTATATCTTTCATATATTTATCCTTATTTAAAATGCAAAAATTATATTCATCTAATAAATATTTGCATACGTTAGTATTTGTATATTTATTAACACATTTTAAATATTCTGTTAATGGTTTTTTACAAGGGTCCATATATTAAATATATCAGGCATATATTTAATATAATTAATAATATTAATGTAAATAATAATTATATGATTTTTGTGAATTTTTTAAAAGTGATAATCTTGTCATTAGAATTTTCATGATATGTATAGTTTTTATCTTCTGTAAATTTTATATTATATGTAAACGATAAATCACTTAATGATGGGAAGGTTGTATCACAGGAATAGTCCCCTGGTATTTGTGTAATATAGACATTATTAACATTGTTTTCTAGAAATAACCGATAAATAGATGAGCCACCGATAACCCAAACTTCATCAAAACATTGTGAATTAATGTAAGAAATAACTTCATCATAACAAGAAAATAAGATAGCGCCTTCTTTTACAGAATAGTTTGGATTATTTGATAACACAATATTTTTTCTATTAGGTAAAACTCTATTAATACTATCATGTGTTTTTCTTCCCATTATGATAGCATTATTTCCTTTTCCTTTAGTTAGTTTAGAGAAATATTTCAAATCACAAGGTATATTCCATGGTAATAGATTATTTTTTCCTATACCATGTCTTTCGTCCATTGCTACGATAATATTCATTGGTATATATACAGTTTGCAAAGTTATCCGTAAATCAATTTTTTAAATTATAAATTAATAATAAAATTAAACTTGCGTACACCTAAATGAAATAGAATATAAATGTATAATATTGAATGAAAACGTTAATATATGAACTATTTAGTGGTGTTGGATTTTGCAACCAGGTTTTTTCTTTAGAAACAGCGATATACTTGGCTAATATTACTAATAGAAAGTTAATTTTACTGATTCGTTATCCTTTATGTCATATAGGTCAATCATCATGGGATTATGGGAAATTATTAGATTTTTTCAACGATGATTATTTAGAATTTTTACCAAGAGGTATAGAGACACATTACGGAGAAGTACCAAATTATATAAATAAAATAATAAACGATAAATCACAATGTGAAACTATTGTATTTAATAATATTTTTTCTCAAATAGGGATAATAGATCCACTATTAGATACAAATGAAAATGAGAAAAAAATTAATGAATTTTTAAATCATAGAAAAAAATGTGTAATTGATTTTGATAGTTATTCAAACGAATACATATATATAAACAAAAGTAATGCTTCAAGATGTTTTTATAATTTTTTTACATCAAATGATAATTATGATACGATGTCTAAAATATGCGAATCACTAACTCATTTACAACCTTGTTTTTACGATATTATAAATAAAGTAGAATTACCAAAAAACTACATAGCTATACATTTTAGGTTTGGAGATAGAAAACATAATAAGCGAGACATTGATAGAAATAGTAACAAATTTAGTGCACCATTATTTAGATTACTCGGAGAGTTGAATTCCGGTGATTTACCTATTTTAATTATGTGTGACCGTAATGATGCTGAATTATTAGTGAGATTGAAATCAAATTTCCAGGTAATGTTTATTTCAGACCTAATAAAAAATGTAAATGTGTACGATAATTTTGAAGATTTTATGAAAACAGATGTAATAGAATTCTTAATTCAAAAACATATATGTGAAAAGGCGGATAATTTTATAGGACACGATGGTAGTACAGTATCACATTATGTCAATTACATTCAATACATTAATAATAAACCTTATTATTATTATTTAGACAAAGTATTGAAATATGATTATGTAAATTACACATGGAAACTTAACGGGTTTGTAGGTGGAAATATAAGTTTTCGAGTATTTTTTGCGGATAATGTAGTTAAAAAGGATGTTAAATTAATTACTTTAACAAATGATGGATATATGCATTTTACAGAAAATTTACTAATTTCTATGAAAAGGTTAGGTATAGAAAATAAACTTAAAATATATTGCATAGGTGAAAAGTCATATAATTTTTTTAATGACAATTATAGTCAGAACGAAATAGAATATATAGATACATCTGAAGATTTTTTAAAATCTTGGGTTGAATACAAGTCTGCTCAAAATCCAGATACCGAAGGAAAGAAAAAGTGGGCATCAATAACATCATATAAGATGTATGCAATTAACAATGAGTTAATGCAAGAAAACGATGTAATATTTACGGATGGTGATATAGTTTTTGAAAGGAATCCAATAATGTATATGACAAATAAAATAAAAAATAATGATATATTGATTCAAAACGATGGTAATAGTAATACGTCTAGGTGTATGTGTACAGGTATTATGTACATCAAATCAAATAAATTAATGAAAGAAATTACAAACTTTGAAAATATAACTGAAAATATAAATACATTTACTAACGATCAACAATATTTGAGAAGGTATGAATTAAAAATGAAAGTCGAGTACTTAGATATATCTCTATTTCCAAACGGGTTGTATTACAGACAAAACTTACCTAGTGATCCGTACATGATTCATTTTAATTATGATGTTTCGGAACAAAAAATAAGACGTATGAAATTATTTAAAAAATGGTATTTACCGGAAAACAATTATAATAAAGAAGAACGAAAGGAACTAGAAAAACGAAAGGAACACGAAAAACGAAAGGAACAAGAAAAACGAAAGGAACAAGAAAAACGAAAGGAACAAGAAAAACGAAAGGAACTAGAAAAACAAAAGGAACTGGAAAAACAAAAGGAACTAGAAAAACAAAAGGAACTAGAAAAACGAAAGGAACTAGAAAAACAAAAGGAACTAGAAAAACAAAAGGAACTAGAAAAACAAAAGGAACTAGAAAAACAAAATGAAATAGAAGAACTAGAAGAAATAGTATATTCAAAACCCTCTTCACATAGTCCACCTAAATTAGTGTCGACGACAAAAGATATAAAACGATGTACAAGTACACCTACATTACGGCAAACTGAAACATATATAACTGATTTACCACTTACCAAATATATAGAAATGTCGGGGTACAAAATACGTCAAGGTTTTATAAAAGAGATAAAGGCCCATGAAAAAAGATTACTGAGCATTTTAAATGCAAACGCCAAAAATATACTCGAAATTGGTTTTTTGGGTGGACATTCTGCCGAAATGTTTTTGGAATTAAATAATTATGTTAATGTTACTAGTATTGATATAGGTGCCTTTCAAAGTGTTGATTGTGGTAAAAAATATATTGATAAACATTTTCCATGCAGACATACATTAATGAAAGGTGATTCGTTACGAATACTACCAAAATTAACAAAAGAAACTAATATAAAATTTGATATTATTTTAATAGATGGTTCATATGAAGAACGTAGTGTATATAATGATATTATATATTGTAAAAAGGTTTCTAATGAAAATACACAATTAATAATTAATAATGTATTGTCGAATAAGAAATTTATTAAATATTGGAATAAAGGGCCTACAGATACCTGTAATAAATTGATAAATAGGCATGTAATAACAGATGTGAAATATATTGATATAGATATAGGTAAAGGTAGTGTGGTATGTAAATATTGCTAATAATAAAAAAAGTGTGTTAGGTTTCCCCTGTGATAAACCTATGGTATATTTGTCTCATCATATTTTCTCCTTTGCCTGACAAATGATTATAATTTTTCTCCTTATTAGAAAAGAGACTCGGAATATCATCGTCTGATAAAAGAAATACTTTTTTCATTTCTTTTACTGGATTTATAAAGGTAATATTGTGTTTTTTGCATATTTCTTCTAACCAAATACTGAGTTTATATCTTTCTCCATAATCTCTTGTTACTTGATGACAAACAATAATAATTTGTTTGTCACCCAGTTCTTTTTTGATTTCCAATATATCAGATTCAATTTCTTCTTTTTCTTGATCATATACTATTATATCCTTTTTCATTCCCGAACATGCTTTGTAATGCTGATCGTGTGCAATATGATGTACATATAAATTGTTATATTTATACACTTTTTTGCTTGCAATTTCGATTAAGCATACATCCATTTTTTCGAGTTCATCTTTAAATTTATCTAAATAGATTAGTTCTTTATTGTGTAATATAGGAGTTCTAAAGGTATAATTGGTCTCATTTTGAGTAACAATACTTTCACCATATTTGCAGTACTTAATTAGTTGTAAAATTTCCTTAGTGTAATGAGGATAAGTAATGTCTATTTGGATAGGTGATTTATTCATGAATAATTGACGGCAACTACCCATAGTCACACAGTATTTTTGTTTTGGTGGATTAATCATTTGTATATACGTTATATATATATAATATAAAATTCAATCAAAAATATTGGTTTTTAAGATTGAATATAATCTTTATGATTTTTTAATATCCAATGTTTCAGTTTACCGAATCCACCCCAATTTGTGTAATAAATAGTATTTTCATTCAATAAAGCAGCAGTTACACTAAGCATACTAGGAGAAGTAATTAAAATAGGAGCACGTACCATGGAATGAAATGTGATTTGTAAATCATAATTAATATAAAGGTCTGTATTAGAATTGTTAATTTCATCAAAATCTGAATCTTTACCTTCTGAAAAAATAGCAATACGTTTCTTTTTATGTGGGTCAATTTCTTCCAGTAAATTTTTTATATATTCTAATTTAATATATCTTTCTGAATCAGATTTGTTTGTTTTGGGATTTTTTTTTGCAATATCGCCCCGCCTTATATGAACAGCTATATCACATTCTATTGGATTGGGTTTACTTGTAGAATAGTAATAATATCTTAATTCTTTTAAGACTGATTCTGTATAATATTTATCGGGAAAACTAATACGAAAACCACCTTGAGAACCACCACACCCCCCACCTTTATTACTGTTTCTATAATCTATTAAAATAGATTCATTATACGATGAATCTGTTTTCAATCCTGTAAACTCATTCATAATTGATGAATAGTTTTTATCATTATTA
>MDSX01019038.1_pt1 | contig 14994 bp, 4 predicted proteins | sample 811141 | NCBI WGS metagenome assembly MDSX01 (sample SAMN05326642, study PRJNA326480) | marine metagenome | isolation source: seawater | place: Atlantic Ocean: South East | collected 2010
GGTGCAGGGGATGGGATTCGAACCCATGAAGCACTAAGCACCGGAGCTTAAGTCCGGCCCCTTTGACCAACTCGGGTACCCCTGCAGTTCAACGAGCACCGACTTTGAATTTCAACCGAGCGGACGATTACCGTCCTACAACCGATGCATGTGGTACTCCAATCTCCCGAACTCTTTAACATCTCGAATGCGGCGCCCGGTCGTGCGAAATAGGAACTCGACCCCGTGCGGTACTCGAAGTGCCCTTGTTGCCCTGACTCTTACCATACTGATGGTATTGCCCACTGGAATTAATTTACAGGCGGATGAGTTGGCGAAATTCCAGAGGTCTGACTCATCCGAGAGTGATCCAGCAGCAAATCTGTACAAACTCTACTTCGTAGAGCCAGGACAGAACCAGACGGCAGGTATGGACGGACTAATCAGCACCCAACCCCCCGCATCAAATGCTGACCAGGTCACTGCTAGCGCTCTCGATGACGACGTGCAGTTCATGTCAATTTCGATGATGTCAACTTTGGAATTATTCGGAAGAAAATTCTTTGCCAATGAAACACACTACGTTCCCGTTGAACTGTTCCTCAAGTCAGAGGGCCCCCAGAATTCTAACGTAGATTGGACAGTATCCATAATGACAACAGAAGGGACGCTCGGATCTACAACTTATTCGGGATCCGTTTGTACTGCTTCATTCGGTAGCAGTTGCGACTTTGATCACGAAATAATCGATGTCGGCATCGGCTCATCGGAGTCCTTTGATGTAAGGAAAGGCGAGAGACTGGTAGTCAAAGTTAGGGCTAGCATGTCTGGATGCGATGGGGGTGACAGTCCATTCGGCGGTTCTGACTGCTCTGCTGACGTTGCCTTCAACAGGATAGACAATGAGCCAAATAAGTTCTCCAAGATGGAGGCAAACGGAAATGCTCTGATGAATAGTATCATTGCGGTTCAGAGGGAAGGGGCAAACATAGCCGAGGGATCCGAATTAGATTGGTATCCAAATGATGTAATTGAAGATAGGAAGATTCAGTTCTCGATAGATGCAATCAGCGCTTTCGGAAGAGGCGACATTTCAAGGGTTGACATTCTAATGAGGGGTCCCAATGGGAACTACGAAGTCGATGAAAGAATTACTGGTGACATGGAGGAAATTGAGGACTCAAGCACAGGGATCTTCGGCAAGTATCTCCACACATACAACAGCGGACTAAGTCCCGGCGAATATACCGTAATTCTGAAGGTTAGGGATGTCGGTGGCAACGAGATTGAGATAGAGCATGAGCCTATTGAAATGCATCAATTTGGTGTTTCATTGAAACATAGATTCGATCGTACAGTAGAGTACTTCGCACCCGGTAAGGTTACTCCTGTACCAATGGTTCTTGTTCACAGGGGGGACTCGACAAAATCAATGAACGTAGAGCTGGAAGTCCTAACAAATCTAGGTAGCTCTTGGTTGGTGGAGTTCGACTCTCCAGCAGGATATGAGATGAGCTCCGGAGGCTCAGTGCTCAATCCAACAGTTACACTCACCGCTCCGGACGATCTTACAGGAATGCCCAAGAAGATAGAGATTAGGGCAATAGCAGAGGCCGATGTTGATGGTGTAATCTCCGTTGTACATCAGGACACCCTGGTTCTAAACGTAGAGAAGATTGACGTCTACCAGCCCCCAGTAGTCTCAATTTGGTCCGAGGACCACAAGATACCGATTGCCAATTCGTCAAGAGGGGATGCTTTGGACTCAACTATACCCAGATTCGCTGAGTATGGGGAGTTCAATCCCTTCATTCTAGAGATATTTAACTCAGGTTTTGATGCCGACACATTCAGGATTGACATACTAAAGAGATCGAAGTCAATCTTCCAACTGCATGACAATCTTACCGGTCAGAGGATACTTCAGGATGAAGGAGACGGGACATTCCATACATCCCTTCTTGAGAGGCACAATACCCAAGTTTTGATCCTAGGAATTAAGCCAAGCTTGGATAGGGAGGATGACGATATTGGAGAAATAGAGATTGAGGTAATTAGCGGAGGAAACTCCTCCACGACCACTAAGGTCACTTTCACTATTCAGAGAACATATGGGATAAGGGGGGAGATTTCTCAGGACTGTGATGGCACTCCACTTGGTCACATGGAGGTTGCACTCTGTGCCCCTGGACAGGATAGACCGGTAATGGAATTCAGAGCAAGAATTACCAATAGCGATACAGAATTGGGAGCTGCCTCGTGGTGGCTACTAAAGAATCCAGCAAGCCTTCAGGAGAACCTGGACAGAGATGCCAAGTACGGAAACTGGGAATATAGAATAACCAACTCTGATGGAGATTCAGTACCTCGTATTTCACTGGGCCCCGGTGACTTCACTGAAGTGTTCCTAAGCGTCACTATGACCAATCAGGTAGATGCTGGCAATCATACGGTTTTCCTAAGAATTGTCGAGGATGTGGACGAAGACAACCCTCGCTATTTCGATCTTCCAATGACATTTGAAGTCGATGCTGTTGATCCCATGCTGGAGATAGTACAGGAATCGCCAAACAAGAAATTCTCGCCCGGTAATGATTACTCAATCACAATGATCGTAAAAAATGAGGGGAACAGCGCGATGACGATTCTTCTTGAGGCCGATGTTGAGGCAAGTGGCTGGGACGTTTCAATCGGAGGACTTTCCGGCTCCCCGTTGATTGAAATAGATCAATTCGACCAGGCCACATTTACAGTAGAGATTTCTGTACCAACTTCCGCAAATAACGGACAGTCGGTTCCGATTTCAATTACTGCAACCCCCTTGGATACCGAGCAGAGTTTCGCAGACTCAATGAAGGCCCAATTCACCCTTGTTGCGATAGTAGAAATTGCTTCAATCTCAAAGATAGTGATCAACGAGATTGTCCATCCCAGGCCAATTTCGATGGTCCTTTTCGCAGTCAGCGTTTTGCTGTTGTTCGCAGGAGTACAGAGCCGACTCAACAGAAGGAGATGGGCCGCACAAATGAGTATGCTCGAATCACTCTCGGATTCGGAAGAAGAGGAATTATCCGAAGTACCTGACATACCTGCACCAGTAGTAGTTGAAGAACAGTCTAGTACGGTGGATAGGTACGAAGATGACGACGTTGAACTAATTTGAGTATACTAATGTACGAACGACGCTCCATTCTGCTTAAGACCTCTAGTTATCGCCAAGAAAATGTGTCACATAGCATGAGGTTCGTAATTGTAAATTACGAAGGGAATGTAGAAAAGGCAAAGAAGAGATCAGCCACTCTTCTAACCTTCCTTTTCTTGATATCAAGTACAGCTTCAATGCATATTTCAGTATTCGAGGCTTCTGCAACCAACAACGACCAGGATGCAGATGGGCTTCCATATGGTATAGAGTTCATCATCAATACCCAACCTCAGGATTGGGACACTGATAACGATGGCCTCCCCGATGGATGGGAGTGGCAATACGGTCTTGACCCGCTATCCTCATTAGGAGAAAACGGATCTACAGGAGACCCAGATTCTGATGGTCTGACAAATCTGAACGAGTACCTCTACGGAATCCCCTCCGGTTGGGACGAACCTTCCACTACCAATGTTCTCGACAATGGAGTTTGGTGGAATGGTACTATCCCAGTCTCAAATTGGGACGAGGAAAGCGCAATGCAAGTTATTCAGGGCGCTGGCTCCGATGGTGCAGATGAGGACCCAGTCGGAAATATCTGCACTGACACCTTCGATAACGATCACGATGGGATGGTCGACTCAAATGATAACGACTTCGATGGCGATGCCGATTGTAGCTCTGATGATGATGATGGTGACGGCGACATCGACGAGGACCCTAACGGTTGGGACACGGATGGCGATGGCATGCCAGATGGGTGGGAGGTGGCAAACGGCTTGGACCCAACTTCAAATTCCAATCAGGATGGGACATACGGGGACCCCGACTTAGACGGTTTAGCTAATATCTACGAGTATGTCAATCCTGCTTGGGGGACCAGGAACGGCTCAACATTCCCGCCAACCCAGTATTTCAGACCAGGCCCAATAAACATGACAATTACTGAGTCCCCCTGTAATCCTATTCTTTCTCTAGGTCCCGGTGGCTGCGCGATATTCACTGCTGAGGTCGATGGAATCACTCAAACTGACCCTCAGAATAACGATACCGATGGAGATGGCCTTAACGACTCGTTTGAAGGACTAGTCTTACTTACCGACCCAACTTCTCCTGATACAGACGGCGATGGTATACTCGATGGGATAGAGTACAACGGCTCTTATGGCGATCCCGCCCAAGGCTCAGATCCACGAGACAACAACACCGATGGAGACCACCTAGACGATGGCGATGAGGACCTGAATGGGAACGGGGTGATAGATACTGGGGAGACGGATCCTACAAGGATAAACGACGAGGGGGACTTCGACGGAGACGGCCTTCAGAATTGGGAGGAGAACAACTCATGCACTCTCTGGAATGTTGCAGACACGGATGGGGGGGGAATTAACGATGGAGATGAGGGCTTTCCGGGTCAGACTGACCCGTGTACCTCAACTTTCGACCTCTTATTTACTGTAATCTCATGGGACGGAGATGCGGACACACTAACACTAAACTCAACAGAGGGAATTGACCCAGACCCAGTGGACTGGCGAGGGAGTCCCCCAATGGCATACTATATTTCCCAGAATGGCACTCAAACTCCGTTCAGTTACTCCTCCCTTGAGGAATTGTTCGTGAGGGGGGTCGATGTCGAGCCTCCAGCAGGTTCCAATTCTATCCTCATAACAAACGGATCATGGTGCTGGGATGCTTCTCCGAATGCATCCAACGACCCATGGTGCGATGACGACTACAAGGATAGCGATGGAGACGGTCTTGCAGACTGGGAGGAACTTAGCGCAACTTGGGGATACCTATCCGACCCCACACTATTCGATACCGATGGAGATGGCGTAAATGATTTGTCGGAGATACTGAATGATACAGATCCACGAGAGCCATGTGACAATCTTCTAGACACCGATGGCGATGGACTCAACAATTACTTCGAGAACTCCACCGGGTGCTCTATGATTTTCGGGATTGGGGGCAATCTAACTAGCGATGTCTGGTTCACTCTCTGGAATGTAGCCGACTCCGATTCCGGAGGGGTTAACGATGGACAAGAATATCTGGATGGTACAAACCCTCAGGACAACCCAGATGACGACATTAACCCCCTGGATACAGATGGGGATGGAATCCCAGACTCCATCGAGCAGGAATTGGGTACTGATTGGCTAGACCCTGACTCGGACGGGGGAGGCGTCCCTGATGGCGAAGAATGTCCGGACGATTTCTGGGAGCTAGACTGCATCGGTTCTCCCAGCGATCCCTTCGAACCTTCTGACGATATCGAGGAGAATTCACTCATGTTCACAGCCACAAATACCTCCGAAGGGCTAGACCCATCTGTAAGACACTACTGGAGATGGCACACGTACGACTACTATACTGGAGTCTCATGGGGGGTTAACAGCACCCTTGTTGGGAATACTCAGGTTTTGCCAGAATTCTCTGTGGAACAAGGAGTTGCTGACCAATCTCTCTGGAACCACTCGGGACCCCTATCTTGGGAGATAATCTTCGATGAAGCAGGGTATATCGGTCCCGGTAGGGAACTAATACAGCCATTCAATGTAGTCAACTATACCACATGGGTGGACTTTACAGCAGGACTGAACTTCTCGAACTACACTCGAGATATTATGGTAGACAGCGCGGTAATTGAAGCACTTTACGTAAACGCTCCAGAAGTTATTCTTCCTACGGAGATAACCGATAACTCCACTGCATTTGATGATTCTGAATATGGCAAAGACCTCCCTCAGAACTTCATGGATAACGGGGGTTTCGTGATCAATCTGACACAAGATATACTGGATCAGTCCGGAGCAATTTCAGCATGGGACAAAATCAAGGCAATCCAAGACTTCCTTGTTAATGGTAATGAGACCATCTCCTTCCTAAGGAACCACGATGGATCAGGAAGGCCCGATGGAATGGGCGGCGAAAGTGACATTTCTCACTGGATACTGAACTCTTCACGAGAAGGAAACTGCGATGAATTCACTTCTGTCTTCGTTACAATGCTTAGAATTGCGGGGATGCCAGCTAGGAAGGTCACCGGATTCGCTGGGGGGGCATGGGATGGCAAGTCGCTCAATGTGTATGGGAAGGACTTCACTAGATGGGCGGAGGTACACCTGCAGACAAATCAGAACCAAGGAGAACTAGATCTGGGCTGGATCCCTTTCGAGGCTTGCCCTCCGATGTCAGAAGTCACAGTCAATGTAGAATCATGGGGCCCAACTTCCATTGAGAGGAATGTATCTGCTTCAGATAACATATGGGTACAAGGAACTCTTGAGTTCTCAGAAAATCAGACACTAGTGGAAAACGTCTCTTTGTCATTATACCTGGTTGAGCAAGAATCGTCTGAAAATATTCCAGGTAGCGCAGCAATTCCTGAGTACGCCGTTGCCAGCGTCTCCACGGATTCTAATGGCACTTTCAATCTTACAGGTCTTCCTCAGGAAGTCATCCAACCAGGTTTCGGATCATTGGTCATACTTACCTCTGAGAAAGGATACGTCGGGGTTCAGGGTATAACGATGGCATGGTTGTTGAACATATCAGACGACGTCTCCCTATCCATAACAAATCCGACTCCAGTGGATCAGCCTATGCTAGGAATAGGTGTAAACTCATCAATCACAGGGCAACTATCTTGGGCTAGTTCTCCGTACCTAGATCCATCTATTAGAGACGATATACAGGTTATTCTGAACTACTCATCCGAAGTGGATGGCGAAGTCTCAATCACATCGGTAGTCTCTACCGGTGGATACTATGAGTTCGTCGTCCCGATAGACGAGACCGAGCCCCTCGGACTAATGGATGCAGCAATTTCCTTCGATGGTTGGCACTTCGATGACCTCAACAATGCAACTCCCCCCTCGTACCATGCCAGGCCCAGTAACTATTCCTTCAAATTCAATATCACACTATCTCCAAACCTAACCGTCGATTTAGAGTCCCAATCAGCAAACAACTCAATTCTTGAAATTGGTAGCAACATATACCTCAATGGAACGGTCCTGAGCAGGGGGCTCTCTCCCTCGCCTCTCAACGGGACTCTCATCATGGAGATGAGAAGGGCGGATATATCCGGTCCATTCGTTGAAATTTCCTCTTGGTACCTTAACAACTCTTCTTGGAGCTTAAATCCCGGGGAGTTCTCAATTACATGGCCATTCAGTGCCTCAGAGGTCCCAATACCCGCAGGTCCAGTAGACGTCAGATTTCAGTTTGATTCCGACGATCTCAATGCGAACGATCAGGAACAGTTCTCCGATACGTTCGGAATTCGGAGCTTCATAGTCTTCGATTATGAACTCCCATTCGCCATCAGGGGCAGGGGGTACGAAGTTGATGTATTACTGGCAGACCATACAGGCACCTCGTTCGCATCGTTCGAAGGAGACTACTCTCTGATCTTCGATGGAGTACTAGAATGGAATCAGACAGACCCGAACGCAGGTAGGGTGACTCCAACTTTCACCCCTACATGGAACATGGCTCCAGGTGACTATGACTGGAACCTTAGTTATTCAGGATCTACTTGGCTCAGCGCCAACTCGACCTCGGCACCCCTCAGAGTTAGAGGAATGGCCAACGCCACTGCAAATCTATCCAGTGATTGGTCTGCAAGGGGGTCCACGAATTGGATTTCTGGAATTGCGAAGGACATGATTCTTCTGAATCCTGTTACACAGAACAACTCTTCTGTTTTGGTACAACTCCTTGTCCCATCCGATCTGCCAACAACCCCTGGTGGTTTCCCTTCAGCACCCACGATTTACAACGTCGCTAGCGGATGGGTGGACAACATTACTGGGTCATACAACCTATCATTCGAGATACCATCCGGTATTCCCTCAGGAGTCTACGAAATATCCGTAACGTTGGGATTCTCTTCTAACCCCCCAGAAGGTGGCGCCTTCTACAATGCTGCAGACCCTACCATAATTCCGATTGGAGTACAAACGGAGTTCGTCATTGAATCCGATCCTACTTCTCTGATAGTTACTGCAGGCAATCAGATGGAACTCCAGGCCACGGTTACTGACGTAGAGGACCCAAGCGCGAAACTATCAGGAGTAGAACTTGACTTGTACTTTGACTGGGGAGGGCCCCTACAGACCATCCTCCAGTCTTCCAGCACCAGTTCAGAGGGCACAGCATCCTTCGACGCTACTATTCCCTCATCTACTCCTCCTGGGTTCTATGACATCAGGGTCCATGCTCCCGATGACCTAACTGACACTCTAGAAACTCCAGATGCGGGAAGGTGGCTAGGCAACCAGAGCTTCGCCAACATCACAGTCCAAGTAGGTAGCACCGTCGACATCACATTCATCCCAAGCCAGGTTACAGCCCTTCAACAGTTCAACCTCGTTGGTACAGTAATGGACTCCGCGGATACAAATAGGACAGTAGACGGGCCAGTGGGGATCAATGTCTTCTTCTTGGACGAACCCGATGAGTTACTGATAGAGAACCACACCACCAATGCTTCTGGGGGATTCAACGTATCTGTGCCGACAGATGTACTAGGAAACGGAGTAACCAGGGGTGATAGAACAGTAGTTGTAAGCGTGGTAAACGGATCTACTCCATTCTACCTCACTGGAAATGGGGACGCCTCGATCCTGGTCTTCGGAGTTTCACAGTTTATTGACACGAATCCTTTCATCAACACAATAATCGACAGGGGCGATTCTGCCACAATGACCACGAGGCTGGTTGAGTTCAGCAACAACGAAGCGCCGCTCTCAGGATTTGAGGTCCAAGTTCGCTTCCATGATACATGGCTCGACCCGTCCATCACCTCTGCTGACGGCAGCGTATCCTTCGAATTCGAGATACCTCATGACCATCCCCTGGGACTTGTCAACGTCACCTTCGTGTTCAATGGTTCTGGAGACCTCAACCCCGCTGTCCAGATTCTGAATACCATTACAGTCAGGTCACCAGTCAGCATGTTAATCGATCCAATCCAAGCAAATCCACTACCCGGAGAGCCATTCAATGTAACAGGCTCTCTCACCTCTAGTAACGGGACCGGGTTATCAGATCTCAATGGGAATCCACTCAATCCCACTCTGCTATTCTCAATAGACGGGGAATCTGCGAACTTCACTGTCCCGTTGGTTTCATTCAACTCCGACGGCACCTGGTCTGCTCAGATACGTCTGGATCTCTCGTTCCCTCGAGGGCCGCATGGCCTCGATGTTTCGTTCACCCCTCAAGTCACCTATTTCTCCGCTGCTTCAGCTTTCACCGCTTTCAATAGCCGAGGTTACACAGTCCTAACTATCGAGAGTCCGGACGATCTCGATCCAGACAACAGAACAATCCGAGGGGAAACGTTCGACATGTCCCTGGCAATCATCGATAATTCAGGCTCTCCAGTACCTTCCGCTACTGTGGTGGTAGAGGTAGACAATATCACTGTCTGGGGTGGACTGACCGACTCAAACGGTACCGCAACGGCATCAATACTGGTGAAGCCAGATAGGGACCCCGGGCCGATGAGGGTTACTGCAACGTTCACGGGAATTGGTGGGCCTATTGGCCTCCTAGGGGATGAGACATGGACCAGAGTCGTCGTTCTAGCACAGACGCAACTAGTTCTGAAGGAGGCCACATCCCCCTCGATCGCCGGGTCCTCAGTAACATTCACTGGCTCCCTACAGGATGAGAGGGGGCAGATGCTGAAAGAAGACGGAAACCTCAGCGGTGGCCTGATTCACTTACATATAGACGGAGTTGATGTCGGGCCAGCATATACTGCGTTCTCAAACTCCAGTACAGGACAGTGGTCGATAACATACCAGATTCCTTCTGACATGGATTTCGGACAACACCAAGCACGTGCCGAATTCCTTGGAGGCTTCTCATGGGTCGACCCAATGGGGCAGGGGGATTCTGTAAATCCCGAGTACTATCTTGGCTCAACAGACATACTAGTTTTCAATGTGACACAGCCTTCTCAGGTGGTAATTTCCACTCCGCCTTCCGAGATAGATAGGACAGAAGTAGCATCTATTGAAGGGATGCTAACAGATGGAGTGGGCAGACCCATCCCAAATAGGGATCTTTTACTTTCAGTGGATGGTCAGGAACTCACTTCCATATCAGTAAGTTCCAATGGCTCATTTTCAGGACTAGTGCCAATTCCCTCAGACATGCCACTGGGTCCCATCATGATCGAGATTGAGTTCCTAGGCGAGGACTTCATTCTTCCCTCCAACTCCTCCGTTGTTTTCACTGTCTTCGCACCAGTCTCGGTTACCGTTGAGACTCCAGGTCCGGTTGCTGTGGGGGGTGAAATGACATTTACCGGCACCGTGAAGGATAATCTCGAGAATGGTTGGCTGGACTCTCACACCATCGAGGTCTTCGTGGATGGGATTCTGGTAGGGATAACTAGCAGCCAGCAGGATGGCAACTGGAGTCTTCAGTGGACGGTTCCTGAATCCTTGGATATCGGAAACCACTCCATTTCTGCTATCGCACCCGCTCAGGGATTTTACAGGCAGGGCTCTACAGAAACTAACTTCACAGTTTCATACCACACGGAGATATCCCTACAGGTTGAGAGCGCTTATGCTACTCGAGGAGGAAATTGGAACTTCAGTGGCAGACTATTCGAGTCCGATACGGGGTTCCAGCAGGGGCTAGAAGGAAGGGAAATCTCTGTACTACTTGGCGACTCCGTAGTGGAAATCATAACTACCGAAGAGGGAGGACTGTTCTCGCTCAGCCATAGGGTGCAGTACACCATAGACAGGGGGTCTCACAACTTCTCATTCCTTTTCGAAGGAGAGTTCCTTTACCTTCCCGCTGAATCGCAGATAGAGGTCTTCGCCCTATCTGATATCGTGATAGAAATACAGCCGATTACTAACTCAATAGTGAGAGGCGACTCTTCTCCGTCGAGATCAATAATGCTCCAGGGCCTGATTAGGGAGGTTGGAGGCGACTCCGCAATTTTTGCTAATCTCTCGATGTCCCTTTCTTGGGGGGAAACCGAACTTCCCATTTCGACAGGCCCATGGAGTAACCCAGATACCATGAACTTCCAGATAATCGCTAAGGCCCAGGAGTTCATGACCCCTGGTGACAATTTGATTACCATTATCGTAGACTCGGATCAATCCATTTTCCTGAACGGCGCGTCCAAGGAGATTGAGATCCTGGTAATGGTCGAGGTCGACTTCGAGTACTCGGAAGTAGAACTCTCCATCGGACAAAGAATCATCAGAGGTTCAGTCAACGCCACTGCAAGGGACACCGGAGCTCCTCTGGCAGGACTCTCTCTGAGTGCAAGCCTTGCCAATGGGAGCGTCACCCACTTCTCGGTATCCAAGTTGACCGGGCCCGATGGAGTCTTCGAGTACGAGTTCAAATCAATGGCCCCCCTTCCACCACTATCCTCTCAATCGCCACCTCCAGAGGGATGGGGGGTACTCGCCGTCCTACTGGTCTCCGACTCTGAATTCATCGATCCTGGCAGTCTCGCCCTGCTTCCGTCATCTGGCGTCCAGATTGCGTATGAGAAGCCAGAAGAAGCGTCGTTCCTAGACAGGGCAGCAGTCGCCATAGGAGTCCTTTTGGTAGGTGCTATTCTAGTTGCTGTAGGTGCCATGGCTATCAACAACAGGAGAAAATCTACCATCAAGGAGCTCGCTAACATTTTCGGCCAGACGGTTGAGATGCTAGCCTCCGGAGACGAGTATAGGAGAGCCATATTCCTCTGCTACGAGAATCTATGCACAGTCCTGACGCGACGAGGATTCCTACGTAGGAACTTCGAGACTGTCAGGGAGTTCGAGATGGCTATCCGGGGGGCTCTGCCCATTAGCGAGGCATCATTGGTTTCGCTAGACAGGATATTCGAGGAAGCACGGTACTCCAGCCACGTACTAGGGGATGCTCACAGGGATAATGCCCAGCTGGCGCTCTCCTCGGTAGTGGAGGAGATAGAGGCAATACAGGACATTCCGAAGAGAGGCTCTCTCGAGTTCGAATTGGAAGAGTGAATCAATCCAACCTGATTGATACGATATCTCCTTCCCACTTGGCCCCTTCTACTCTCATTCCTTCTGGTATGAGGAATGACCGGATCATCCCTCCGAATCTCTCAGATGATATTACTCGGACTAATTGGGAACCATCTTCTTCTCTTGTCTGAATGGAAAAACCATCTCTTTCTGCGGAGGGAAGGGGTATCCGGATGTCGTTACCATTCCATTCACCCCCTATATCTGATACGAACTCACCTATCGTTGAAACATCATCTCCCAGAGCTCTGGATTCTATTTCCGAAACTAAAGAGGAATGCCTCCTTCTTACCTCAGATAGGTGGGGTTGCCCCCTCATGAATTCTTGATGCATAGATTCAGCATCGGTATCAAGACCGACATTGAGATCAACCAATCCTCCGACCGACTCAGTGATATCGCTATCAGTTTCGACATCTATGCTCGTCCACTCCATACTACACCCAATTGACCGACTCGAATGAACCCATTGATGTTCAAATCTCGAAAAACGCCTTTACTCTCTCGGCTGTCCTCGAAGGATTTGAAGTCTGCATCTTCTGCATTTCTGGCATACATCTGATGACTCTGTTTTCTAGCATCCTTTTCTCAAGTAGAACTATTATCGCCCTGTCTTCTTTCTTACGTATAGGCCTTCCAAGTGCTTGCAGAATGCTATTCACTGCTGGTTGGAGACTAGCATATTTCCATGCCTTATTCCTGTCGAATTTTTTAGTATAGTATTCCAATAGGGCATCCTGTCTGGCACTTGGGGGTGGAAGAGGCAGCCCTACACAGACCAAGGCGTTTAGGACGTTGTCAGAGTAGTCAACACCCTCGGACAACTTGCCACTGAGGACTCCGAAAAGAGCCGCTCCTCTCATATTCCTCTGCTCGTATAATTTGGATACGAGCCCCTCCACTCTTCTTTTACTCATTCTCTGCTCTTCTTTGAATATTGATTTAGAGCACCAACTATTTTCGAATTCATCATGTATTCTTTCTAGCATAGAGTAGCTGGGGGCGAAAATTGCTACGTTGCCTCGAGTATTATCAATAACAGATTTTACATGTTCAATAATCGAGTCAAAACTCCTCTCCCTCTCAGTGAATTTACTAGTAACATCACTGGCAATGAGGACTGGTCTATTTCCAAGTGGAAAACCAGATGGATACTCTATGCAATTGGCTCTATTTGCGGGAATTCCCAGGATCTCAGAATACATCTCCGGTGGGAATAATGTTCCTGACATGAGAATTGAACCCATGCACTCACTGAATATTGGCTCTCCCACAACACTCGGATCAAGAAGATGGCTAGTGACTCGAGGTTGCTCTAACAATTCATCGAATACTAGTGCCAATGCAGAGCTGTTTCGGTATCTTATACAGATTTCCAGTATTTCACCAAGTCTAATACAATCATTTTGCTCATCTTCATCAAGGTCATCGTCTTCTTCCACCACCACGGAAACCAATCTCGATATCATCATCCTTATTCGTTGAATACTATCATTCGAATCATCTTCAAGAATGCCTTCAATTGCAAAGGCGATAACATCGAGAAATTCCTGTGTATCGACCCTTAGATCATCGTCCCTTGTATTCTCTATCTTTTTCTTGTTTTCTGAGAACCACCTTTTCAGACCAGAGTCTTCTTTCAATGCCTTAATTTGCTTCTCCAAGGAAATAGCTTCTCTAAGCTGGTTTGATTCTGGTATATCCAGCTCTCTCTGATTTTTCTGCATGTTCTCCTTATATTCTTGAACGTCCGACAGAGCCCTCTCGAAGACCCTCTCGGTCACTCGCCTCTCCAAACCGCTCCTAATCCTATCAGGAAGGTTGTGAGCCTCATCCACAATTAGTATGGAGTTATCCAATTCTACCCCCATTACAGGGAGTGATGCCTCTCTGACACCTTCTACGAACACGTGATTGTAGTCACAAACGATTACATTAGTTGTTTTGGCAGCTTCTCTAGCAGTAGCCCAAGCACAAACCTCAGTCTTCTCAACTCGTTTCAAGATCTGGTCAACATGTCTTGGCTCCGTGTGGATGAAATCTTCAAGTTCAGATCTTAGAAACCTTCTTTCTGCCTCAGTTACTCCAACCTCACAATTGCATTTTCCAGTAGATTTGTCTACGATTTTACACATCCCTTCTCTGCCAATAATGTCCACTAACTTCACTTTAGAGAATCCTTCAGGAATCCGTTTGTTGATTTCTCGAATCGTATCCACTACAATCCTGTGCTGTGATTGCCTTCCAGTCAAGAAAAGAATCTTCGGAGTCTCAGAACTAGTGCTGTATAGATTGGCCACACTAAGTGCCGATGCTAGAGCTGCAGCGGTCTTTCCTATCCCGGTAGGGGCTGAAGCAAGAAGGAAACCACCATCCCTCAGAACCTTGACTCCATCTGAAATCATCGCTATCTGCGACTCTCTAGGAGAGTCATGAGCAAAGAATAGCCCATCTTTCTCGATTTCTCCTAATGGCATGAAGTCCTACTGGATAATAGGCCGTCCATAAGTTTGCATCCTAATTCAGCATTTCATTCAGGTAGGGTGGGGTTGCCCCGCACGAAGCGTGCGGGACGGTGTGTGTGTTGAGAGCTATCTTCGTTCTGCTTTCCTAAGTGCCCTGGGAGCGTCTTTGGAGTCATATCCTACAGCGTTGCTTAGTTTCCTCGCTCTGTCTCTGATCTTCCTAAGGCCAGTCTCGAACCCGGAGGTCCCGTTTGATTTGTGGTTGGGGAGGCGGACATGCCGCCTCCCCGATTTCTGTACGTGCATCCCAACATCGTCCATATCTCTCTCACTCCTAAATGTTTGA
>MDSX01072167.1_pt1 | contig 14984 bp, 6 predicted proteins | sample 811141 | NCBI WGS metagenome assembly MDSX01 (sample SAMN05326642, study PRJNA326480) | marine metagenome | isolation source: seawater | place: Atlantic Ocean: South East | collected 2010
GACTGATGAACGACGCCGGTATCATCCGGAATCGCCTAAAGGTTGCTGCGGTTATTCATAACGCGAAGCAAATCCGAAATCTTCAATCAAATTTTGGATCGTTCAAATCGTGGCTTGACCTTCAGGGAACAATGAAATTAGCGGAGTGGGTGCGTCTGTTCAAAAACACCTTTAAATTTACAGGCGGCGAGATCACGCGAGAATTCTTAGTGAGCACCGGCTACCTGAAAGGAGCGCACATTCCAGAGTGCCCCATAGGCCAGGCCATTGCCGACGCTCACCATTCAAATGCCCCTGCAGAACCATGAAACTTTTATCACAAACCATAAAAGACTTGGAAAAACTGAGCCGTCAAGTGCCCCAAAACATCAGTTCGGAGCGGCTTAGCACTCTGAATCGACTGGCCCATTGGATTGCTCATCAACCCACGAGCTCGCCCGCCAATGTGGTGATCATCTGCACCCACAACAGCAGGCGAAGTCATCTGGGACAAATCTGGCTTCAAGCTGCTGCATGGCATTGCAATCTCAAGCACGTTCGGACGTGGAGCGGAGGCACAGAGGGCACCGCTTTCTATCCAAGCGCTGTAAATGCGTTGCGAAACCAAGGCGTTGACATCATTGCATCAAACCACAGCGCGAATCCCATCTATCGCGTCCAACTTCAAACAGACCATTCTCCCTTTGAAACGATGAGCACCCGGTACTCCCATCCAATGAACCCTCAGCATGGATTCGCGGCAGTCATGGTGTGCGAAGAGGCCAACGAGGCCTGCCCGGTGGTTGAAGGGGCAGCAGCACGTTTTGGCTTGCCATTCATCGATCCCAAAATCAGCGATGGCACACCCGAGGAAAATCAAGTCTATCAGCAGCGTTCCTTGGAGATTGGAGCTGAAATGTTCTACGCAATGATGAAAGTTCGAGAGCTCAGAACTTCCTTACAAAGCACAGAATAAAAAAAGGGAACCGGTCCATGACCGATTCCCTTTCTTATCAATTCTCTCCCGGGCAGTAGGACCCAAATATTGACATGAGCTCAAGCAAATCCCCTACTTCAATGAAACCGTTTTCATTCAAGTCCGCTGGGCAATCATTTGCATAGTATTCTTCACACCACGACTCATAATCGCATCCACCACCACCACCACCACCAATAAACTCGCAAGAACCATCGTCCACCAAGGCAGTGGGGTCGTAATTGTCAAATATGGGATAAGTGCAACCGCAAAGGAGTGCCGAATCATCATCTTCTGAATTCAATTCAATTTCAGTGTCAAATGAGCAATTATCATTTGAAATATTGACGCCGTAGACATCATTCGGCAGGAATTCAAAGGCCATCGGATCGCCATTGCTTGGTGCAGAGATGGTTGACTGCGTGGAATCCGAAGGATTTAACTGAACAAGCCAATCTTGCACTGCAACGCCAGGAGCATCGACGTCAATGACCAGGGTTCCATTGCTGATATCACAATCCCCTTGCAAGGCCAACCACTCGGCATTCAACTGCGTTAAAACCTTCAATGTATCCGTACTTACGCATGTCGGCTGACCTTCCAAGAAGGCCGAGACGACATATTCTGTCACCTCCGCCCCATCAATGGCCTGCGTATTCTGCGCCAAAGAATCGACTACAAATTCCCCGGGTGTCCACTGCCATAAAACGTCTAAAAAGAAGGGATTGCAATCAATCACAAAATCAATTGGCGGGTAAAAGCCATCTTCGCAGGAACCCTCTTCATTGGTAATGAAGCGCAAGGTTAAACAGCCACTCGCATCTTCAGCAGCCCACTCAATGTTCGCCAAATCACCCGTGTAAGTCCCCAGAACCGGATAGGTCGCATCGGGGCCATCGTAAACAATCAAGTAATCTCCGAGTGAATCCAACTGTGTATTTGGCAAGTTCAGATGCATGTAAGAGCCATCTCCCTGAATCAAAGGACAAATCGTGAACACCGTATCCACTTCATTCCCAATGCACCAGGAGCCACCGTATGGCATGCCAGGACACTCGGTATAATCGGTGTTCACCAGATTCGCCGTCAAATTAATGGCTGAAGCACATGCATTTGGATTCGGACCGCCATCAACAGCAAAGCCCAGACCATCATTCACAATCACCGATCGAAACTTGTTAATGGAACAGCCATATCCGTCGAGAGCTACGAAATTGACAAAATGACTACCAACGGCAAAGGCATCGTAAGTTGCCTGAAATCCAAGGCTATCCTCAATAATTGTAGCTGACTCAGGGAGTGAATTCCAATCAAACCCACCGTTTGTTACGTCCAATTCTGCGCTGGCATTCAATCCTAACTCATCGAGTTCATCGTGTTCGAATTGGAAATTCCAACCGAAGAAGTGGCCATCACCGAGTGAATCCTCTGTTGCAATGTGCAAGGTCCATTCACCATTCACAGGACAACCTTCAAGCTCACACCAATCGTCGCAGGAGGTGTAAGAACCGGGGTTGATGGTTCCTCCATCGAGCGCAGAATTATTCGAATCGTCCAGCAAATAGAAACCATTTGGCCTCCAAGTGTAAGTGTATCCAACACCTGCCGTATCATTATCCACTCCTACGACCGGCTCTCCCAAATTCGCTTCATCTACATCGGTGCTGCCATTGCAATCATCGTCATCCTGATTATTCTGCATCAAGACCAATTCAGAACCATCTGGACAAGAGACCCAAATGTCCAAAGCACCGACATACGAGTGCTCCAGCTCAGCCCTAATTTTTCGAAGATCCGTGCAGGTATCAATGACTGCTTCATCTGAAAAACCATCAACTTCAAGGGTAAACTCATAAACGAATGGGACGGTATCCACAAGCTGTTCATCACCTCCGGCGTAGGCTACCGTTTGCAAAAACTGTCCTGGGTAAGCTGAAACTTCTGCCTCTCCAACGCCGCCAAGGCAAACAGGGGAATCCACCAAGAATTGAACATTGGGTTGCGGGAACACAGTGACAAAAAATGGTTCCGAAACATCAAATGCATCATATGGACCAGCCATCGACAAGGTCACCTCATAAATCCCCGGTTCATTCCATTCATGAGAAACAGTATCCGCCATCGAATATTCAACGGTGCCATCTCCCCAGTTCCATTGGTAAGACAAAACGGAATCATTTGTTGCTGTCGAGGCTTCATTGCTCCACAGCAACTCGACCCCTTTACAAGCATAATAACCCAGAGTGTCAGGCCCCATCATGGAGCTATCCAGAGCTGTAATAACAGCATCAACAACATAAAATGCGTCGATCAAGAGTTCGTCCTGCGCCTCATTTCCACAGGCGTCTTCTGCTTCAATAATGATTTCATCATACAATTCAGGAACTGTGACGAGGAGGGTGTCAAATCCAGACTGCACCAACTCTCCGTTGATGTACCATGCCGTTGAATAAAGTCCACCGAAGCTCAAACCACCTTCAATGATGGCAAATGTTGGCACGGTGTCTCCTGGGATAATCTCAACACTGTCAGGCTGTAGATCCACAGAAAGTGGAATGGGGTCCAGCAATGTGATGCTGTTCACAGCTGTCCCCGGCTGCAAACCACAGGTGTCAGAAACAGTCAACAAGCAGCTCCAATCCTCATCAGTCGCTACCATGAGTGTTGGGTTGTTCGAAGTGCTGCACGACCACGAATACGAATAATTGCCAAAACCACCTGACACTTCCGGCTGAACCACAATTTGAACATTCGAGCACGCCAGGGTATTGAAACCGTCTATCGTGATAGGGTCGGGGCCATCCGACAAGTCATAAGCGATGTAAACAAATCCATCCAAGCAACTCTCTATAGCCGAGAGAGTAGCAATTAAAGGTTCAACGCCTTCATCCTCTTCATCATTGAGGGCAAGAAGTGTGTATTCCAAGGCCGAAACACCTGGTTCAAAGACAATGGTATCCTCAAACGGAACCACCTCACCCGATGGCAACAAACGTCCAAAGTCCACCCCATTTTCTGCTTCTCCTTGATCAAAATCCAATAACACAGCGTAGAGACTGTCTAGGTTTGAATCAGCCGGCCGTTCAAACAGCCATTCAACCGTTCCGCAGCCTTCAAAAATCAAGTTATCTCCTTCTTCACCGATATCTAACGAAGAGGTCACTTCTACAGGAACATTTGAAACGAATGAACCCTGCTCGAGAATTACAACGGATTCCACACCCGTGTCGGTTCCATCGGCAATGGCCAATTTGATGTGATAAATCTCGCCACACTGCACCGGATGTCCGGCATGGAAAACCGAAGTATATCCATTGATGCAGATACCGTCGTAAGGCAAGTTGGGAATGAAGTACGCCGAGTTCAAATTGCTATTCACCGATGAAACTGTGATCGGCAAGTTTGGATCCGTTCCGGGAACTCCTGCGATGTTGATTGCACCGTTGGGGAAATTCGCTGGGCTGTCAAAAGCACCTTCAATCCCTGGTCCACTTAAGAAGAAACCAAAAACATCATTGTACGGCGTATTGATCCAAGCATCGTACTCGTCAGAGCCGAAGATGTAATCAAAGCCTATTGAATCGCCGGTCACGAAGAAATCAAACTCTAAAATGCTCACATCCACGACACTTTCCACTTCAAATGCTTCGCCGATCAAAGCGGGAACCTCATTGGCAACAGATAGAAGGGATGAATCTGTCACAGCATCGCCAAGGCAATCGGAACAACTAGCGAAGGAACATCCAATGCCCTTCGAATTCTCAGTGCTCATGACAAGCCCTTGATCAAACGCGTAGTCCGAGTCATCACCATTGACCAATTTACCGAGCTGATCCATACCTCCTGTGTAGGTCACATTAAAAGCAGTGACTCCCTCTCCGAGAAGCACGTCGTTCACATACTCTTCAATGGTCAGGTCACTCTGAACATCTAACTGCGCATGCAAGGGAATCACGCATAGCAACGTTATCAATACAAACGAAGCCTTGATCAAGGCAATCGCAGCGTCTGGTTTTACAAATTTCATGTTCATCATCTTTTCATTTTTGCGTTCAAAATTCTATTCTTCTTTAGCCAACAATCGGAGTTCTGTCCTCCTGTTTTGCTGATGCAATGCATCACTACAAGGCATGCAGTCATCTTCCTCAGGAGGGGCACATCCGCATGCTTCTTGATCTGAGCAACTGTTCAATAATCGAGTTTCGCCGTAACCCTTTGCAATGATTCTATCATTTGAAATACCCTTGCCTATGATGTAAGCCACACAATTCTCAGCACGAGATTGCGACAATTGCATATTCGAAACTCGATCATCACGGCAATCGGTATGGGAACTCAGCTCCACACGGATATCAACCTTTTTCTTCATGTACTGGACCAACTTGTCCAATTCAACTTTGCTTTCCCTTCGAAGGACAGCACTTCCCAAATCATACAACACATTTTTAAGATCAATCCGTTCAACACTGTCATCCCATGGCAACATGCGCAGTGTATCTCGTATAGACACCAAACAACCCGGAGGTGGGGCATCGAATACGTGTTCGTTGTCCTCATAATTGATTGAGGTTACCACCACGGACATAAAATCTTCCGCTTGTGAAGGTGCACTCCATTCAAAATAACCTGAAGAGTCGGTTACAAACTGAGCGCCCTCGCCATTGGATTTCTCAAACTTGAGAAAAGCGTTTTGCATAGGCTGGGAATACTCATCCAATACGAGCAGGGTATTTTCTTTTGAAGCAAAACTCATATCGAGGATGACATGAGTGACGCTATCGGAGAGTGTTCGCGACTGAGATGGTGGTGAATTCATACCTCGAAACGGAAGGAGCATTAATTCATAATCCCGACCCCGTGTGCCAAACATCGCGCACCTCCCATTTTCATCCGTCCTTTCCGTTCTAATCAAACCCGTATTCAGATCCTCTAGTGAAACGACAGCATTGCTGACTGCCGTCCCATCACACGCACGAACCTCGACCTCGACTTGACCGGCTCTTGGAAATCCAGATACACGGTAAATGGCGTCGATCATATCCTGACGATTTGAACTCAACCAACCTTCACCTTTGCGTTCATCAATCCTGAACCCAAAATCATCCGATGGACTATTGATTGGAGCCCCAAGGCGTTCGATTTGATTCGAACCATTCGACAAGGCAAAGATTTCCAAGCCGCCTAACCCCAAGAAACCGTCGGAGGCGAAATATAAATTTCCAATCTCGCTTACAAATGGAAAAACTTCATTACCAGCGGAGTTTACAATCGAACCGAGATTATCTGGTTTGGACCAGTCATCGTTCTCCCATCGTGAGTGATAAAGATCCATCCCACCGAATCCGCCGGGCATATCTGATGCAAAAATGACATCTCCATTGGCATCGAAAACGGCATGACCACAAGAATAATCACTCGAATTCCAAGGAAAGGGAGTCGCTGGCTCCCACCCCGTAGATCGCTTTCTAAAAAACTCCAATTCAAGACGAGCGATCAATCCTTCTCCGAAAGTATTCAGCTGCGTCTGATTGCGCGTGAGCACCGCAAACGTTTGTTTCTGATTAAAATCTACCGGGCCGTCGTGCCTTCGCGCTTCTCCAAAATCGACAAACAAATCCTCACCTCTCAACCGTTCCCAGAACGAAAAATTCTGCTCCGAATCCAAGGGGTCTTTGATTCTACGGATATCTGTGAAGTAACTGTCCGACCATCCATCTTTAACAGGAGCGATACCAGCCCCTACTTCCGTCGTGCAATACAGAAGGCCCTCGCCGTAGGGCGTCACAGCATATTCCGCAGCCGTCGCGTGAGGGCGAAGTCGTCCCACGAAACAATCGATGCTATCACCCTCGATCTCCTCAATTCTGTCATTGAACGCGATTAAATCGTCATAATCATCAAACTCAGGAAATTTCTGTTGTACCGTGCTTAGAAACTGCCTGACTTCGTTCGCAGAACGCAATCGCCTCAACAATTTGACATGGTTTTGCAAATCAGCCAAAGATGCCAAGTTCATGTTTGTGACCTTTTGGCTCCAAAAAAGAGCGTGCTCAAAGTCGCCGGCCTTTTCTGAACAGTAAATCGCCTGTTGAGCATAACGCAAACCTTGACTGCTCTGAACTGGTGCTTGAGTCGCGAGGTAACTCCACAATTCTTGAGCTTTCGAAAACTGCAGCGAAGCCATCCACTCCATGGCCTGCTCCTCATGATTAAATTGAGCACTGGCGAGGCTACTGAAGCCTACAAATAATATGACGACCATTTCCTTCATGATCAGAAATATCGCGGGCTTTGAAAAGCCATTGAACGTCTTCCAAAATCCCAGGCAAGTCCTACCTCGTGTGAACCAAAACTTCGTGTCATGAGACCATTGGTCGGGAAATCAATCGCATAGTGAAATCGCCATCCCTCCTTGAACTGATAAGATGCTTGGATGCCTGCACCTTCTCGCCATCTCATCATCGCACCTACCGACAAGATTTCAAAAAGCCAGCATTCAAGATTCACTTCCAAAATCGCTGGCGCATTTGCAGTCCACTTGACCAGCGAAACAGCGCGCAAATCAACCATCTTATTCAGAGGATATATATAGCCCAATGTCGTGTACAGATGTCGCTTTTTACGGCTAAGGGGATCGAGGCTTCCACGATCCTGCTCCAGCATATGAGGTGTAGACAAACCCACAAACCAAGAAGAAGAATGAATGATCAATCCTGCACCCAATGAAAAACCAACCCCTTTGTATGGCATCATTAGAATTGCGTCGTTTGGATGCCGAGCCGCTAAAGATTGAAAATCATAACCCGCAGATTGCATTCCAAAGGACAAGCCAGAGGAAAGATAAATGCCTCTATACAGCTGAGGCGAATGATAAGCCACGTGCCCCATCGCTTCCCTCAACGTTCGGACGCCACTTGCATCGTTCGTCGCCGAAAACCCGACACCAAGTTGGTTTCGAAACACAGGAGCATGCACCGATAAAAATTGTGTTCTCGGCGCTCCTTCCCAGCCCGTCCATTGCATTCGAATGATCGAGGTCGCACGCACTGTTCCATCCAGACCGGCATGAGCCGAATTGAACTGTAAAGGATTTTTTAAATACATGGAGACCTGAGCGTCTTGCTGAGACCAACCAATGCCGCAATAGGCTGCGATGAGTATGCTTAATGTTATCCTCATCGTACCTCATTGTGTATTTCCACAAATCCACGAAAAACCAACGCATCCTGAGGCTCAGTCTCGATGAGGAAATAATACGTTGCTGAGGGCAAAACCTCACCAGAACCATTGGCCTCCCACGTTCCCTGCCAATTGTTCTCATAGGGGCTTGCTTCATAAACCAAGGCACCCCAGCGGTTGTAAATCCGAATCCTATGCTGCGGATAGAGATAAAGATTCTCGAGATACAAGACATCATTCAATCCGTCGTTATTGGGAGTGATAATCTGTGTTTCCTCAATTGGGATTTCATCGAAACAAATCAAATCATAAGAAGCAACCTGCTCACAACCGAGCGCATCGGTCACGATTAAATTGTATGTTCCAGAGTTAATTTCAGTCAACAAGGCTCCGTAACCATCCTCCCACTGATACACGTACCCTCCGGAGCCTCCAGAAGCATCTACTTCCAGGTAACCATTGGAAATACCACACAATGCAACACCCGAATCCACCAGTTCGATTTCGAGCGGAGGTCGTTGAAGCAATTCAACCGTTGCCGAATCTTGGCAATTGGAGGCGTTGGTTACCACAATTTCATAAACCCCTGCAGAAACATTCTCGGCCAAATTACTCGAGCTAATGGGAGGAGACCAATCGAAGTATACATCCTCCCCTCCCTCAACATCGCAAAGAATTCGTCCATTTGTATCCCCAAAACAAGCCAACGAGTCGACATCCACACCCAACAAAGTGAGAGGAATGGGATCCGAAACTGTGAGCTCCGTTGAAGCGAAACACCCTGTAGCTTCATCAATAAATTCCATGACGTAGACACCTATCGCATCCACCTGCGCTGTAGATCCCACAGGCACGATTTCTCCCGGACCCGACCATGAAAAGATTCCTGGCCCCAATCCCGAAAATCCTTCGAGGGTAGCGCGTCCTGTTTGACAATCCAACCCCCCATTCGGCCCTACATTGTATGACAATTGAGGCGTAGGATTCACCGTTACCGAAAAAGAGGCAACTTCTACCGGACAATCAAACAAAGCCGCTTGGATCTCGATGAGTGTCTGCAATGGAACATCCGTCAAGTTGGAAGCCGTCCAACCAGGAACTGCTCCTAATCCAGCTTCCTGAAGCCCAACAATGGTGTTCGAATTTGACCAAGAGTACACAATCGAATCAATCGATAATGACTCATCCACTGCTGCCATAAAATCGCCATTGCAGAGGGCAACGTCATCAAAATGAGGGAGTTCGTGACTTGGCAGAACAGCCAAATCTGCCATCAACGTATCAGATGCACAAAATGAATCGGACGTGAAAACCGCGTACATCAGGGAATCTAAATTCAATTCCCCGTTGAAAAGGGTGTCCGAGACTAAATTGCCTTGTCCCTCCTCGGCTCCAAGGACATCGGTTTGTGTGGACGGCACCCAGTGGATTATCGCATCGACGACTGTCGATGATACTTCCCAATCAAGAGGAACTCCCGAGCATTGCGGACTATCAAAGCCAATCAGAGAGAGCGATGGTTTTGGCTCGACAAGGACCGTGAAAACTGTGGTGTCCTGACAGCCATATGCACCGGCAACCACGGAAACATTTGCCATTGCTGCCGAGGAGTCAGCCAAATTGGACGCTTGCCAATTGTCCAGCATTCCGATTCCATCATCTTCCAATCCGACAAAATCTCCATCATAAAACCAAGCATACCCAAGAGCCGGAATGCCAAGATTTTGTGAGGGGACGAGGACTGAATCACCCGGGCACAGTTGCTGATCATCAACCATTGATAGTTCGAACGATGGCGCAACTTGGGCATACCATTCCAATGGCTCCGCTGGACAAACAAAGTCCGGTGTCGTAATGGAGTAGAGTACACTATCCAAAACATTGGAAACATTTGACAACGAGTCCTGAAGATGCGACGGAACCATACCCTGCCCCGAGGACATTCCTGAAATTGCCGGATGTGAAGAAGCGGACCAAACCAATGCAATATTCGGAACAGAAGAAACGATACTTGCGTCTAACTCTCCCCCAGAGCAAAGCACTTCGGAACTGAGCAATACACCAATTTCAGGCTGAGGATGTACAATTACATCCAAAGAATCAGTCGCGGAGCAACCGTGTAAATTCGCTACCACTGTCAAAACCGCTAACGCCTCCTGGTTGGTCGTATTGGAAGCGACGAAACCATTTAAATAAGAAGAACCGCTGCTCGCAAGCCCCACAGAATCCCCAGAAATTGACCAACTGTAGTCCATTTCTTCAAAAGGCAACTCATAAGATGACAGTGAAAGCTCGTCACCGGGGCACGCCTCGAGTGGGACAATCTCCGGTACCTCAAATTCCGGAACAACCGCAACCTCATAGACAAATGTATCGGCAGGACACAATTCCAGCGCCGTCGTAAACGTGTAAGACAGCGACTCAACTTCATTACCAAACGTCGTCAATTCATCAAAAATAACTGGTCCCAGCCCTTCAGCCCCTCCAATGACTTCACTCAGTGTATCCACAGACCAGGATACGAGAACATCATGTACCGTCGTATTTACAATGGCGAAGAACTGTTCCCCTGAACAAATGGTATCAGGGACCACAAAAGGGCTCAGGTAAATTTCGATCTCTGGCAACACCTCGATTTCAATGGTCTCCGCATTGGGATTACAGGTCAGTCCCACTTCGATCTCAACGGTTTGACTGGAAATAGTTGGGTTGACAATCGTCCATTGCGGAAGTTCCAGCGGCGCTGGACCAAACCCACTGAATTCTGAAATACCGCTCAAATTCCCATAGGATACTACGGACCAAAAAATCGTGTCTTGAGGAATGGAACTATCCAACGTAAGTGACGCGGACGTTTCGTCGCTGCACATCGTAAAATGGGTCGCTTCCAAAGCTCCCTCTTCGTTCTGCAACAACACCTCACCAGCAGGTAAAATATCATTTGAAAAATAAACAGAGTCGTAACCACAAGCAGTTCCAGCGTAAAACCACGCACCAAAAGCACCTGGCTCAAGGACTGTAATGTTCAAACTCGAGGTCCCAGAATCCCATTCGTGAGGATCGTAATTAGGTCCAATGTATCCGTTTGAATGGCCGACAAAACCCGTGTTGATTGAATACGGCACATCTGAATCAATGATCCGAAACCGGTGCAAGCTATCGCCGCAGAAGCTCGGAGAAACAACTGAATCTGGCACTGAAAATTCAAAGGATTCACCCACGCACCTTTCTCCCTCCACGAGACTGAGTTCTTGCAGGGAAGGCAAATCGGTGATGGAAAAAGCCAAAGAATCCAATCCCAATGGCATACCGTTGTTGTTGTCGACGGTCAATTCAATCCATTGACAACCAGCGGCAGCATACAAGACCGTATGTGGTCCAGGCCCAGACGCAACCGAAGGCGACCCATTCGTTCCAAAATTCCATTCAAAAGTCGCTCCTGAAATTATGCTATCGGAAACGCTTGCGAAAATCAATTCTTGATTTTCGCAAACCACTTCCCCTGCACCCAATGCAGGTGAGGCTTCAATTGCAGCCAGCGGGACTTGTGCATGAGCAGACAATGAAGTTATCAGCCCAAAAACAACCACCGCCACAATCCTCCGTAAATGTCGAAGAAAAATGATCATCAGAAATTTGGTAAGCCAAGCAATTTACAATAAAGCCGACAATTAAACCCAATAAAAAAAGGGAACCGGTACTAGACCGATTCCCTTCTTCCTAAAATACAGTGCTAGAATTACTGAGCAATCATGCGCATCGTCCAGTAAGACTCACCTGGGAATTCGCCATAGTCCACGGTAATCGTGACTCGCTCAACTCCATCGTTATCGCTATACTCGTATACTTCATAGGTGATTGAAGAGGCAGGTGTACCTGTTCCTTCACCGTTCAACTCGCCTCCATTGTATGCTTTGTTGAAACCAATCCATGCACCGAGACCATCCACTGTGATTTCAGCGTCTGTTGCCGTGAAGGCGTGTACACCTGATCCAAACACATCGAATGGCGCTACTAGCGCTGCATCATCCAGGCATTCATTGCCTCCGCCCATGTAACTCTCCGCCCATACTGCGCCTTGAGTGGCAATTTCAAAAGTACCGTCGTCGAAGAAGATGAATTCATCATCGAGTTGGCATGCACGCTCAATGACGCCAGCAGCATCAAGACCGCCCCAAAACTGGCCACTTCCTTGCGCTGGTCCAACGATGTATGAACCTTCGCCATCCAACTTCCACACCTTTCCTTCTGGACTCGACAAATCAGCCGCAGTGAACACCGCAGAGCTGATTGAAAGGACCTGCGAATCTTGGTCGCTCAACATGTCGTCATCCATGGCTGTTAGCGTTACTGTGTAATCACCATCCGCTGCATACGTGTATACGGGATCCTCTTCGGTGCTGTAACCTCCATCACCGAAGCTCCACTCATACGAAGTGGAGTTGGCTGATGTGTTGGTAAAAGTCACGGTATTCGCATCCTTGACGTACGAGAAACCAGCAATTGGCGATGACACCGGTACAGGTGGAATGTCTGCTGGATCGTGATAGCTCTTCAAGTAGAAGTTCCATGCAGATCCGTCCCCCAGATTCACAATCGCAACGTCCAACTTGTCTGCAATATCGCCTTCTTCCATGTTGAAGATGGTGTATGTTCGAGTTGCCGTTGGCAAGTAGCTATCGCCGTTCTCCGTTTTATTCGGCAGGCCAATGTAGGCTCCAAAGCCCTCGACAACGACGGTATTCTGTGCGCTGTTGAAGCTGAAGGTGTAGGCTCCTCCATTCCCCCATGCACTGAGGTCTTCTCCATTGGGACCAACAAAGAGATCTTGCTCGTCTTCGGTATGGCAGCTCTCTGAAGATTTGCCCAACCATCCGCCATTGGCGTCAGAGTCAACAAAAACGGTTCCTTCGGTATTCTTCTCCCATGTCCCATCGGGATTGAAGGTGAAGGAATCATCCAATATGCACGGACGCTCACTCAGTGGAGTTACGCCACCAAAAGACCACCAAGACACATCGCCAATGCCAGGACCAATGCCCAAGGCAATTTCTTCACGATCGAGGATCCAAGTCTTGCCATCAACACCTGTGAGGAATTGCTGTGCTGTATTTGGATTTACCACTGTGATGGTCTCGGTTCTTGAAGCGGATCCTGCCTCACCTGTAGCCGTCAAGGATACGTCATAAGTGCCACCAGCTGCGTAAGAGTGAGTTGGACCTTCTTCAGTGCTTGTATTGCCATCACCAAAATCCCATGCATACGTGGACGCATTTTGGGAGTAGTTGGTGAAGGTCACGTCCGACCAGTTGTCTGCACTGATCTCATACTGAAAACTTGCAATGACATCAGCAGGATCTACAGGATCGTCTTTCTTGCACGCCACAACAACGAGGCTGCATAGCAAGATGACGCTTAAAGCTTTTAAAGTCTTATTCATTTTAATGAATTATTGATTTAGGTTGATTGATTTTTCTATATGCAAGGGTCGAAATGTGTTGACTCAATTGAAGAGCGAAACATCGGGGTAAGTGGTCAGATTCGTAGCAAGAACTGTTTCCTCCAAAGCGATGGGCAACCAGAGGTGCTCCTCATTGAAATTCGCTTCTTTGTCTCCATCTCCAACGAACAAACCTGCTTGGGCACGGCCTGATCGCACAAGGTCATACCAGCGGTCACCCTCACAGGCAAATTCCGCACGACGCTCGTACCAAATCAAGTCTAACAAGCTCCAGCCTTCCGCTGCCATCACATCCGCTGCTGTCCTGAATTCACCTGCGTTGTCGCCTGGGCCTGCAGCTCGCTCACGGACCATATCAATGGAAGCCATCGCAGTGCCATCGTCGCCCGAGCCACGGTGCAAAGATTCAGCATGCATCAACAGAACGTCCGCGTAGCGGATGGAATGTGCATTCAGCGCTTTGGTCAGGTGCTCATTGCCACCGTTCACATTCATGCCTGCGAACGACTTATAGTTGGAGTACTTCTGCTGCCAGTATCCCGTATAATCTTGTAGATTATTCTGTGTCATGTCAATCACTGGATCGCAACTCAAGCCTGCCTCGGACAAATCTTGCGCCAACTCTTCTTCAGAAATGATGGCAACGTCGCGGCGGTACTGGTCATCATCTAAAAAGTGATTCCAGAGCCCCTCTGTAACGGACATAAATCCCCAACCAGCCTCGTAATAAGGGTGTTCCGCACACAGCCCTCGAATGCCACAAAGCTGAATCATTGCATTGCCATCGACACCCTCACTCCACCCCCAATCACTGGAGTAAAGTGGGTTGTGTTGAATCTCGAATACGGATTCTGCGGTGTTGCGCACACCCAACTGGTAAAGGCGCTCCATCTCATCCTCCAATTCATAAACCCCAAGGTCCACAACATCTTGGAATGCAGACGCCGCTTGATCAAACAGGGCAACATCGTCGCCTTTCAAATCCGCCCAGTACAAATAGGCCTTGCCCATAAGCGCAAGTGCTGCACCTTTTGTAGCTCGTCCTTCTTGGCCTGCTGCCACCACATCGGGAAGGACCGCTGCTGCGTCTTCGCAATCTTGTACGATTTGCTGCATGACCTCAGACATGGTGTTGCGCTCCAATTCAAGCGCATTGGGAGCGAGCGAAGTCGTCACAACTGGAATCGGACCGAAGTGCCGAAACAACTCAAAGTGATAGTAAGCGCGTAAGAACAAAGCCTCGGCCTTGAAAACTTCAACGGCGGGTGTCTGGAGTTCCGTCAATTCTAGTAGCGCGTTCACACGACCGATGCCAATGTAGCTTCTGCGATAAATGGGATGCGTGATCGTATTGATGTTGGAATTTCTAAAATCATCAAACTCCTGCCA
>MDSX01094528.1_pt1 | contig 14977 bp, 14 predicted proteins | sample 811141 | NCBI WGS metagenome assembly MDSX01 (sample SAMN05326642, study PRJNA326480) | marine metagenome | isolation source: seawater | place: Atlantic Ocean: South East | collected 2010
CTAGCGCTAAATAACTCTAGCTTTTCATCAGGACTAGTTGTTCCTATACCAACACTATTATTAGTAGAATCTACAAATAAAGTATCAGTATCAATAGTTAGAGCTGTACCTGTTATAGGACCAACATCAATACCCAATGCAGAACTATTGCCTTGGGTTAAAACCTCATTTAAGTTTTGATCGTCAGTCTCAGAAGTAAGAAACCCTTGTTGGCCAACCCATGACTGAGAAGCTATCTGAGAACCCGTTAGCTGTGCGCTACTCTGACCACTTAAAACAATAAGATCACTACCATACTCACCCATCGTGATCTTGTCATATGTAGAAGTGGATTCCACTTCTACGATAGGAAGACCAGCGGCATCGTTAACAGAGAATACAGTCCCGGTTACTTCATCAGTTACCCCGAATAAACGGCCATTCGAACCGTCTACACTGAATTCTCCACCAGCAATATTAAACTCCCCAGTCTTGGAGAATACGCCTCCTGAGAAATCCAAGAACAAGGCATCATCAGCATCAGACTGCTTGGTTCTATTGTCGTTATCACTAAGGTAAACTGCACCTTGGTTTACTACATCAATATAAGAACCAAAAACTTGCGCTCCAGCAGCACCACTGATAGTATTGTCAAAACCGCCACCAATGAAACCATAATCAGAAGTAATTATTGAGTTATCCTTTCCCCCGCCAATTACAGCATAGTCAGAGCCTGAGATATCATTATTCACTCCCCCAATACTACTAGAGTAGTCTGAGTCTAGTATGTCTATGCCAGAACCAGCACCAATAAAACTAAAGTTTCCACTGTCAGTGCCAGAGATGGTATTTTCGGTTCCAGCTGCTATAGCATCATAATCTCCGTGTATTTTATTCTTTGCACCTAGAAGAATAGCCGAAGCGAAAGAACCTACCTCGTTACTTTGATTAGGTGAATCGTAAGGCTGCATGATAATTTTATCAGCCTCCAAGAAGAGAGCTGACTCCCCTCCATCTTTATCACCCCTGATTTGTGAAAAGGCATTCTTCCTAAACGAAATACCACTTTCATGAAAAATATGGGTCGATCCATAAAGAGTAATAGTGCTGTCGGAGTCACTAACCGAAAGATCGTCTCCCAAGGTCAATGCGCCACCAATATTCATCGCTGTGGTGGTGGATGCATCATTATCGCATACATCCTGCAGGTCTAAAGTGTACAAGTCTCCACTTACCCCTGTGATATAATTAAAATTATTTATTACGCTACTATTTAAGCCGCCAACACTATTTGTTAAGGAGGTAAGATCAGTCTGAGATCCGTACCTACCATCCAAATTCGCCGTCTGGTCTGTCGCCCCATTGACGTTCAACGTTAAAACCCCATCGCCGGTATTGAAGCTAGCTCCATCAAGGTAGAAATTTTCAGAACTTTCAAGAGGCGTATAACCTAGCGCCCCCGTAACGTCACCGTTAGTTACCGTATAGTCGGTAAGAAAGCTCCCAGTGTCATCAACGTCTACTGGCGTATAACCTAGCGCTCCCGTAACGTCACCGTTAGTAAGTTCATAAGTCGGATCACTAGCCCCATCGACATGAAAAGTGAAAGTATTATTTAATTTGGATACCCCAGTTAAGTAGTAATTATCAGAACTGCCAGCTTCCGAAGAAGATAAAGGTGTAAAACCTAAGGCTCCTGTCACATCGCCACTAGATATTTCAGTTAAATAATTTGTATTTGGCTTCTCTGCATATTCAAATTTAAAAGGGCCAACTGTCCATTGGTCACCCAAACCAATTGTACTATATGGTTTTATAGTCAAGTACAAATCACTACCTGTGAACTGAGGTATGTTCTCTTCGAACAAAAGCACACTTTGGTTTTTGTTTTGAGATAAGGTTTTTGTAGCTGCGAGGTGATCCGCTGAGAAAGGATTGTCGTTAAAGTAACCCACTCCAGATGCCCAATATACATCAACATGATCAAAGTTAGTGTATTCAGGGCTGTTAGCAAAATCAAAATCTACTTTTAGTTGCCCGGAAACCCCAGATAATACTTGGGCAGATGCAGACCCATTAGAAGAGGTGAACTTGTGTCCAGTAGCTGTATCTGTGACAGTTATAGACGAAACTCTCGGCCTGTTGCCATAAAAATAAAACTCACTAGTCGTAACATTGTCGTCCCGGTCTTTGATCTCAGTCTTTATACCAAAATGTGGAGCATAGAAACCAAAAATATCTATATTGTTTTGTTGGGTGAATGTGTAGCTAGATTGCTTGTACCCTGACTGGTAATTAGCATAGGCCACTGTGCCGTCTGGCTCTAGTATACTTATATTCGCTTCTGTGAGAAACGCACTTTTTAAAAAGTCTCTGGCATCCGTAACCTCTTGACCATCCCTGTCTTGGATCCGAAGGTTTAATGTCAAGTCTCTATAATTATGGACACCGCTTCCACTAGAAGTTTGAGTAACATCTGTAGTGTTTCCACTATATATAGAGTCAAACTCAAATATCCCCGTGTTTAATTCTGAAGAAGAAGGCGTATATGTATAAAAGTTATCCATGTTATGAGAATGTAATATTAGTTACAACTGGTCGGTCTAAAACTGAAAGGTTATCGTAAAGAAAGAATGATGTTATGGTGCTATAATCAGAATCAAAGAACTTGCTCGTGTTGTTTGTATTATCGCCTATAGTTTTGACATTTAAAGTGAACTTCCCGATAACTCCTATGTTATCGAATTTAACTGAGTTTGTGTTCTGTGTTATAGAAGATTCTGAGACTGAGCCGTTTGCATAATTTAATATAGCATTGTACCCATTATTGTTTGTCACTTGGTCCCAATCACCGCTAATAAAGAAAGTATTAGCGTTCGTCCCTAAGCCTGTTGTCAAGGATAAATTTTGAGGAGAAGACAGAGTGTCATATGTCACATCACCCACTTGGGTTTGGACTTGGTAAGCGTAGGTGTTCTCCTTTGGCTCGAAAGAAATATTGTTTTCTATTAGTTCGTACTTCCCTGTATCAAATTTTGAGGCTGATACTAAATAATCATTGGGGCTATCTTCTTTTATAGAATCTATTTTGTACAAAAAGTCAGAAGATTCTTTAATTTCAAAACGATAAGGGCTTCCTAATTTTATATGCTGTAGGTAGTCAGGTAGATCCACCCCACTGACATAAGACCCTATCTCATTAGCTACATTCCCTACTAACCCTGTAACTTGAAGTGTCACGATCTGAGGGTTAGAGCCTACGGTTATATCAGCAACAGAGATTCCGTTGGTTGGATTATCCACCCCTGAGAATATCTTAAGTCCACCTACGTCACTTATTCCATAGGGGTCGTAATAACTAATGGCGGCTTCTGCGTGTAAGTTAAACGTGTTCAATGAGTAGTTAAACTCTAAATCTGTTTGCGCATCTGCTGTGATTCTAGTATGAAAGTCATATTGACTCTTAGCATTCGTACCAGTTATGGCTGTCCCATGAGGCACCACAGTGCCTGAAGCAAACACCCACTTTCCTAAAGGGTTAGTTGCAGTGAAGTCATCTACGTGATAGTAAATTTTCTTACTGTCAACACCTGTGTAAACAGGGTAGTCTACGTTTACATACTCATCGTTGTCAACATTCTCGGAAACACTTTGGGAGTAGCCGCTTAAGTACCCAGAGAAGTTATAAAAACCTGTGTAGTCAACAAAGTCTGGTATGTCTTGTCCTTGTGCATTTTGATAGCCTGTTACAGCAAACGTATCTTTTATTTTCTCCCTTTTTAATGCCGCTGTATCTGAAAGTTCTTGTGTTGTGTTGTCTCCCGTGGGGACATACACCGTCAGTAAACCTGTTTGTATTGAACTGTCTAATGGGCTACTAAGCCTCAGGTATTGATTATCTGTATCAACGCTTAAGACTTTGCCAAAGTTAGTTTTGTTGCTTTTTAACTCATCTTCAACTATAATCAAATCTCCGGGCTGGCAAAACAGGGCCTCTAACCCTGTGTTGAATGCAACTTTTTGATTCTCTTTTACAGTCTTGTAGATAAGATGCTGCCCTATTCTCCTAGCCATAGCTTTGGAGGTAACACCTAAGGCGTCTATTCTGTTTTTAAACACCCCTCTGTTTCGTATGTCTTCAGCATCTTCTACAACCTCTATCTTAGGAACAAAATCTTCGAACCTATCTAGGTACCCTACTTCAACAGTGTTAAACTGCTGATCTCTCCTTAGGTTAGCATAATTAAATAGGCCATCTTTTACATTGATGTTATTAAACAAAGCTATTGGCTCTTTTACCCTTTCGTCTGCAAAGGAAACTTCAGCACTCCTAAAGAAGGTCTTACCTCTGAACAGGTTTGATATAGTCTGAACTGCATCAAAAATCTTTTCATTGTTGTTAAACAATATATTACAAGAGAATCTAGGCTCCAATCCTCCTCTACCGTCTGGCACACCAACAAAATTTCCACTGTCGTCTACTGCATCACAAAAACGTCCTATTTTGTATAGCTCCCACTTGTTCACTTCGTCTTCTGTGATGTGCTGACCAAAACCATACCTAGGGTTCGTTAATAGATCGAAAACGACCCAAGCAGGGTTGTCAGTCCACCCTTCTACAAAAGTTCCATCCCAATCTCCATTGTAGACTGATTTTTGCTCTTGGCTGACACCATCTAGTTCATTTTTTTTGTCGTAATACCTCTTGTCTGTCTTTAAACCATCTTCCATGGTAGGTTTATAATTACTAGGTATCAGAACCCTCTTCAGTCTAGCATCAAACCTTCTTTCTGGAATGCTAGAGAACTGTCTAGAATCCAACTTAGTGCCTATTATAGCAGAATACGGATACCTAAGATTACATTTAAGTATCTCCGTTACTTTATAAAGAGATATATTTTTCTCGATCAAAATTGAGAACGTCTCTGTTGATAATTTCTTAACCCTTATGTACCTTTTCTCAGAAACACTCTCTATGCTAAAATTATTAGGGTTAGCTTCTTTGACCTTTGGGAGTATGAAAGGTTCTGACACAGGATTCTCTACAGACCCACCCTTTAGCACCTCCAAGTATTTAAAATCTGAATACCTGCCTGTAGCGTGAGCATTACCTATGTCTATAAGTGTCGTGCCTTCTACAACAGCAGCCATCCTGTAACGCCTAACATCAAAAGGAACTTCAACACCGTCACTGTTTATCTTCCCGACTTCAACCTCAAAATTTACAACAGCTGGAATCTTGTCACCTGCCTTTATAGCTTTTTTATCCTCTGGGCCTCTGTCTTTCTCATTAGTATCAAACAAAGAGTCCACCTGTAAAGTCAAGAACACTTCTTCTACATTAGGGTTGTAAACAACATGTGTTACTGCGACAGCCTCTTCATCTAAGCCGTTTGATGAATTCGTAGAATTCCAATCTGTAAAACTCTTAACACTCGCTCCTCTTCCCTCCCTCTGGTTATCGTTACTCCCCTCTCCATCAGGCAGAGAGTCATTATTGTCATCGGAGGTGTATTCAAAAAAATCTGCTGTGTCCTTGCTCAAATCTTCCGATTTGTCCCCTGACTGAACCTTTAGCCTTTGAACCTCGCCGTTAAGTCTGTAAGGACCGTAAAGTCTCTCGTTGATATTTTTGTCTATAAATACCTCGTTAAAATATCTGAAGGGCAGTTGGGAAGGTTCACCCAACCTTTCCTCGGACAAGACATTAGAATAGTTGTATTTTTCATAGTTGTCGATACTGGCTGAATCTTCAGGGTTTTCAAACAACTTAAAGGCTCCAATCCCCCTCAAGAAGTTCATCGCTTCTAGTCCGGGCTGCACATAGTGGCCTTGATTTAAGTAAGGCTCTTCTGTATCGTCGCATAGCACTACAAAGATCCCTTTCACATCTCCGTTTGTTACACCATTTGGATCTAAAACAGGAACCAAAAGGTTCACAACCTTATTGTTTGTATCCAGAGGTTTATCTGAGGAGCTAGCGCTTACTGGTTGGAGAGAAACGCTATCCTGTGAAATCGTTTTACCTGTTTGGATCTGAAGACTGTCTGAGTAGATGACTACAGCTCCACCCTTTGTGGCACTCCTAAGTTTATAAAAAATTTTATTTAGAAATACAGGTTCTCTATTGACCCCTGACGCTTGGGACTCCCAAGAGAATCCAAAGTTTCTCTTCATAGCCCTATCTATGCAAACTCTCATCGGGTGGCCCTCAGGGTAAGTAACCTTGTCATCCCAAATCGTAAACAAATCCGAAAGTAATGATTTGCTACCTCCTAACCTAGTAGAGTCAGAAAACTCTTTTAATGCAACACCTCTTAAGTTCTGCAAATCACCGTAACTACCATTGGACTGATTTATATCTGGGCCAGACCCTTGTTTAATCTTGGTTGTAAACACAAGAGCAAATTTTTTGTTAGGATCTGAAGACAGAAAACACAACGCCTCCCCGTTGCCGTACCTTTTGGTAGATTTATCAGTAAAAGATTGAGTAACCGTTCCTCCTAAATTATACAAAGAAATAGTATTACCTGTCACCCTATTGTTCAACTGGCTTGTCACAAAGCCATTCCCAACAGCTAGAATTGCCACTGGCCCCCTAGATGTGCCACCTCCACTAGAAACCAGTGAATCAAAAAACGTTTTTACATCTGAGGCTCCAGAAGTGTCGAATACATCGGAACCTCCAGTTGATACTTTATCATACAAATTAATATAATTGGTATTTAAAACCCTAGCGTCATTTGAAACTTGAACCGCCGTCCCATTTAGGTAAATACCTTGGGACAAATTGTCTTGACCGAGCAAAGAGCCATTTTTGTTAACCAACCCTTCTATAGGTCCGTCAGATATCAAATCTAAGTTTTCTACATAACTAAAGGATGAGGCGAACTGAAAGTCACCTATGGCTGGTGGCCTCAATGTGGCAGGTTTCACCTCGGGTTTTTTGCTAAACAAACCTCCCCCTCTTAAGCTTATTTTTTTATGTAAATGCTTCATTATGCAGGTTCTACCTTGTTACTCTTGATTTCAGCCTCTGGAGAATCTATTATAGTCAACTGATTAGAAGTCATAACTTTCGATGATTCTATAGACTGTGGGAAGGACTTAACAGAGCTTTGCACTATCTGTGAACCAACTTTCAATCTACCGTAACCTATAGGTATCGGACTTCCCTGACTTGCCACATTTGCATTTCCACCTTGGAACAAAAGGGAACCTTTTGTGCTGCCAACGGTTGCCTCTCCACCATCTAATGTTCCGGGGTCCATCAAGGCGTAACTTATAGCCACCTGAGCCACAGCAATAAGTATAACCTCAAGAAGAGGCAATCCAGACCCGACTATAACAGGGACCAAATCTATTTGGTAGGGGCTTTTGCTATTCAAAAACGACTCTTTGGTCATTCTTTTTTTGTCTACCAAAATATCATAAACAAAACCTTGTTTTTGCAAGTCTACAACCCTTTTACGAAACCCAGAACGATTGCAATCTATAGCTTTTATAACATCTCTAGGCTTTGAAATCTTCATATTGAAGATTTCGCCATACTCTTTAGCTAGTATACCATGTAATTTAATCTTGGTCATTGCAATCCTTTACCCTGTTAAGTATACTTACATCTAAATCCATGTTTTTAGGCTCATAAATATGAATTTTTTTAGTTTCTAAGCTGTAAATCAAAAAGGGGTCGCAACAACTCTCTGCCATTTTTATGTCAAACTCAGAAGGGTTTTCGCTCCCTTCTATATGACTGTGGTAGATAGCCACCATTTCGTATTCATCCTTGAACAATAGGTAATTGATAGGATCTATCATAAAGTAGTTAGAGGGGTCTTCAGCTATGTTGTCCTGTGGACTTACAGTGTATTTGCCAGAATCCTTGCTGTAGCCTAAAAAACCGCAAATCTCTACATATTCGTTGGATTCACAAGTCCTCTTTACTGCGGATAAAGCTTGTTTTGCGTTCACTGTTGCGAGGGTCTAGGGTTGTAATCGTAACCATCTGTCCCCGGAAATCCTCCAAAAGGCAAAAAGAAGTACTCTTGGGTGCTTTCGACATGAGTCACAGACTCATTGACGTAATTCACTGTCTCAAAATTATCAGTCTTTAAATCTCCATAACCAGTAAGGTGTAAATTATGGGTAGAGCTGTCGAGCAGACCAGTAGCCGACCCTAAAGCTCCTGTGTTCATATCATACCAAGCCACCAAGCCGCCATCTGTATCCTCACCAGTCAATGTAGCTAAATCCCCAGTGCATTGGGAATACTCCAAGGGCATGAAAACATCCTCGAATGGAGCGTCCCTAGAAATATTGGTCTTTCTTAGTTTTTTTAACTCATCATCGGTTAACGCCCTATCCCAAACACAAGTTTGAGCAATATCGCCTTTGTAAGTTCTACCATAGTCGGGATTGCTACCTATGTTCTGCAACTCAAAAAGAGAAAAGAAATCAGGCTGATTGTCGGAGCTTGCATCTACAGTTTGTGCGAATGGTTCAAAGATGTTATCATTGTAGCTAAACGACACAGATTTTGTATCCCACCTAACAGACACAAATCCGAATTTGTCCTCTATAGGGAAAGCATTTATCCTTGAGTCTTTTGGTGCTAAACGTATGCTACCTCTGTCTGACCCTTTAGATCTTAAACCTACTGTGGTGCTACTTATATTGCTTAAATTTTTATTAGAGAATATATGTTTCAGAGTGCTGTCTATCTTAGTATTACGGACCCACAAAGTAAGAGTGAAGGCTTTTGCACTGGCTGTCTTGTATGTTAATACCGGATCATTACTAGTGAATAAACTAGCTGCACTAGCGAACTGGATTCCGACAGCATTTGGTTTTGGCCTTTCTTTGAACGAAACATATTTTAGATCTTGGGATGATGCCCCAACAAACCTCTGATAAGTTTTTGTCTGGCTGAACCTTTTTTTGCAAGATTGCAAACTTTTACTGCAATTATCTTGTTGCCAATAAGTGGGGTTATTTTCTGGGAACTGTTTGTCTGTTGGACTGTTAGCCTTAACACAAACATACCAAGTTTTAAAGTAGACAGGATTTCCATTACTATCCCTGCCTACTATTAAACTTTTCTTTTCAATGTAAGCCGCTGATAATCTAGTATCTGGCGCATAAGTATTGTTGGGATTATACTCAAACTCAGGTCCATCAAACTCGTCAGGGAAATTTTCCCCTAAAGAAACTATATCACCACTAGGATTTTTAAAAGGTTCAGCCGTTGCCCTCTCTATGGGTTTGCCTTGGTAACCACAACCCAAACCTCTATACTGCCAATAGCAATACTTTGCGTTGACAGTCCTCTGGTTTACATCGAAATTATCCAGATCTGTTGGCAAGTTAAGCTCAAACTCCACATAATTAAAGTTCTCTAAGGACTTTTGTCCTACCAAATACTTCTCCTCTGTTATTTCTGCGTTTCCATCAGCAACTCCGAAAGGGTTGCCCCCATCAAAGTTCACATCATCTAGGTGTTTAACAAAAACTTTCTTTCTGTATATTACGGCATTTTTAAGGTCTGAATACTGTTGCAGCAAAACCGTTATTATCTTATCAGAGTTTGCTATCCGAATCTTTGGGCGAGGAAGAGTACCGTCCCCGAACACGCCAAAACCCTCAGCTTCTACAGCCAAAGGCATATACTTTAAACCATTCCAGACAATAGCATTTTTAAAATCTGACCCCGCATGAAATGTGTAGAACTTACTTGGTTCGTTTGTAAAATCTGGGTGTAATACAAAAAGCTCTAAAACCGCTGTGGGTTGTAGGTCCAATAAACTTTTTGCTGCCTTGTTCCTTCCTTCTGACGCCATGCTTTAATTTACACTTATTCTCACACTATAATAAAAATAAATAAGGATTACTCTAAAAAATCGTTGACAAATAGGCGATTTTCATGATTATCATAATAAATAATGCAAACAAGTTTCAAAGTAATAGGAACAAGCTCTTTGAGCAGCAGGTTACAAGAAAAAATAGCAAAGTGCGAAGATTTCAAATTTACATCAAGCACCCCATTGGTACAAGCCCTAGATATTAATGGAGAAATATATCTTTTGGACACTAAATCTGTACATTTTACAGGTAGTAAAGCTCTAGTTCATGGATTAATCTCAGATGACAAATCATTTGTAGCTAAAGTAACACTAGAATTTAAACAATAAGATGAACCAAGAATTAGTAAGATACAGGGTTTATGACAAAAAGGGTCATTACCACCACTCGTACATTTCAGAAGATGATGCTATTACCTGTGCTAAACACGTAATGGGTTCCGTTAAAATTATAGAAAACGATTCAGAAAAAGAAGTTTTCGTTGTAAGTAAGAAAAAGAAATGATCTCTATAATAAAAGCATTAACCCAAAGCCTTAGACTTTACCTTGAACTAAGGAACAGGTTGGCGTTTTTTGAGATAAAAAACAACCATAGAAGAATAAAAAATGAACTCATTAATGAAATTGAAGAACTACGGGCTGCTGGTGATAGCAACTCCTCTGATAGGGCTGACCTCTTGCGGAAGCGGCTCAAGTCCGAAAACGACGACTTTGAACATATATCAACCGTCTTCATTAAAGCTCAAGGAGGGGACTCCAGTTCAAACTCAGGAGGGGGTATACACTCCTCCGACTGATGAAATTTGGCACTCTGATGCCAGATATAGGAAACTAGAAAGAGAACTTTTCGATTAAATTAAAAACGGCGTCTATTTAGGACGCCGTTTTTGTCTATTTATGGGATTTATGAGCGTCTCTTTTTTGTTAACAATAATATCATTGGGATGGCAGCAAATAATATGGCACTAGCTTCAGGTAATTGAGTTACCTCTAGTTGCACAGAATTACCAACAATAATTTCTTCTGGCACCACTTCATCAAATACGAAGTTGTCCATTCCAAAGCAAAAGGCTGAGTTACAGTCAGCACACCAAGTCCCTTCTTGCCACTGCCCCAAATCTTTAATAACTACTTTATCTACATTATTGAATTCTGCTGGTAAGAAAACGTCTTGGAATTCACCACCCCAGTCTTCAGACCCCAAGCTAAACAATTGAGTCACAGCTTCTCCCTGCAAAAAACCTTGAATAGCTATATTTTCATTCCCTGTCGAGGGTCCACCGCCTATTTCTGTATTAGACGTGAGAGAAAAGAATTGTAAATCAAAGGCTACATCGTCTTCTCTATAAATCTCTATAGAAGATAAGGATGACCAATGTCCATGAATGACATCATTCCCATCTTCATAATAATTTCCAACTGTCTGGAAGCTCCAGTCTTCAGTCGGAGATATATAATCTAAAATAACGCCTCCTTCTTGGTAGCTAGAAACCCCTTCGTATGTTTCATTTCCATCAGTAACAGAAATATTTGGGTTGGTTGTAGGATTTTCTATCCCATCCACTAAAATTGCGTTGCCTCCAGTAAAGGTGACAACAGCAGCTTTAGACAAAGATGTTATTAACAATAAGGTTAAGAGTATAGGTGCAGTGCTTTTCATTTTTTCTTTTTAAGTATAAAGTTTTTTAGTTTAGTTAAATTGCCCGTCAACTTACCCAACAACCTGCCCAACTTACTATCTTCAGGGACAATATAAGAAAGAGTCCCCAATAAGCCTAAAATTGAAATAATAAACTCAGGCATAGACCCCATGTAAGGGGCTAGGATTTTATCAAAAATATCTCCCATAGTATTATCTGGTTATAACATCAGGGACTTGAGTGACCTGATCATCTTCTTCTAGTTCGAATGTTTCTTCTGAATTCTCAATGTCTGTTTTTTTCTTTTCGCCCTCTTCAGACTGTTCTTCAGGCTCACCCTCTTCAGGTTCTTCCTCCACTTCTTCTTCAGGCTCCTCCTCTTCTTCGTCTTTTCCGTCTTCCTCTTCTTCGTCCTCTTCGTCCTCTTCGTCTTCTCCGTCTTCTTCAGACTCTTCATCTTCGGATTCCTCTTCAGATTCTTCTTTGGATTCTTCTGTTTCCTCTTCTTCAGTTTCCTCTTCTTCAGTTTCTACAGAATCCTCTTCTTTGACAGCTCCTTCTTCGCCTTCTTCATTATTTTCTTCTGTAGGCTCACCCTCATTTTCTTCAGCCTCGTCAGACGCTTCGCCTTCCCCCTCTTCGCCAACAGACCCTTCATCTTCCCCTTCTTCTCCCTTTTCGTAACCTTCTTCAGACGTTCCAACAACATCTCCATAACCTTTTTCGGCATATTCTACAACAGCTTCAGTAATACCGCCGAAAGGTTGGAACCCAATTGCTGTCTCAGTAAAATCATTTAAATTAGAAAAAACTTGGTGTTCCTGCTCTGCTACAACAGCTATTTCAGTGCCTTTTTCTTTTGTCGTCTTGGCTTGAAAGTAAGCTCCACTGCCTATAGACATAGTGCCAGCCATTCCAATCGTGCCTACTTTTTGAACAGTTTCTTGGACAAAAGCGCTTAACCCAGTGGCGGCACTAGCAGTTTGAGCCGTCGCTCCGGCAGCTGCTGCAGCCGCTGTACCTTTTGCAGCTTTGTCTAAGATATCTTTATTTTTTTCAGCTATCTCTCCAAGCTTATCCATAGTGGAGGTCTCAGAAGTCTCAGATTTAACTTTTACCTTTTCTACCTTAGGATCATCCTCTTTGATTTCTTCTGAAGGCTCTTCTGGCCCCTCTGGTTCCTCCTCAATAGGCTCCGAACCACACTCAGAACACACACAACTCTTCTGTTGCTCTTCCCTTAACTGTTGAAGCAAAGCCCACGCAGTCTCTCTTGCATGGCGGTCCAGATCAGATATAATCTCACTATCTGCTGGATTACAATATTTTTTTGCAAAAGCTATCGCCTCCGCAATTTTTTTGCGATTTTCCCCGTCCATGTCCACATTATCTTACACATTAATTTGTTTTTAAGTGTAATATATTTTACATGGATTTCAAAAATATCATAGGGGAGTTCTTTAACGGGGGCTGGTTGATACCACTAATAGGAGCATCAGGTATGATAGCTAGAATGTTAACTTACAAAGGAAGATATTCTCTAAAAACATTCGCTAGGAATGTGGCCGCAGCTGCGATACTATCAGGAATCCTTTGGTTTGTACTCCAAGACGCCCCTATAAGCGACTTTATAAAGGCAGTGTCCTATGGAGTTATAGGGGTTGTGGCCCCAGAAATCATAAACGGGATTATTGCGCTAGCAAAAAAATTTGAGAAGAACCCCGATAAATTTATAAAGAAGTGATCACTCTTCGCCCACCCTGTACATCTGAAAGTGCGGTGTAGAACCTTCTTGGTATTTGTTTTTGAAAATACAAACGGGAATCTTCTTCCCTTCAAACTCGACCACCCCAGAAAGAAAATGGTTGTCTCCTTTCGTCTTGACCCAAAAGGCCCCCATCTTATTTTTCGCCCAGCGACTTAAAGAACTCTTCTGTGGTTTTAAGAAACTCCTCTCTGGCTTTACCTGAGAGACTTTTATATTGTTTTTTGAATCTCCTATAATTTCTTCTTGATATTTCATCGTCTGTGTTTAGTATTAGTTTTCTTATTTGTTTGGACTTTTTATTATTCATAATTTAGCTATGTAAGTTTCACTATCCTTTAGGAATCCAAGCTTCTTATATAGACTCTTGACTTTGTCTTTGTTAGGTGATTTTTCTGAGCAACCCATTTGTATGAACTCAAACCCGTTATCTCTGGCAAATTTTATTGCTGTAGCTAAAAGCTTGTAACCTGCTCTGGGGTTAGAAGACAACCAAATATACTCAGAAAACATCTCTACCCCATGTCTAGGGTCTTTGTTCTTCAAGAAAATTATAGCCGCATCATAACTGCCTGAGTTGCTTAGATTGGCCCACACAAAGACTTTCGAAGTTAGAACCCTGCTATGGCCAAAAGCCTTCTTAATAGAGTCTACTCCATTCGGCAATAGATAATGATAGTTTTTATCTTCCCCTTGCAAGTCAAGAGCTTTCGTCAGGTCGTCCACAGCCTGACAAAAGTCTTCTCCGTTAGCCAACCTTTTTATCACTTTGCTATGACTGCAATAAGCTTCCTGACCTCCTTTACAGGAATGTCGTTAAAGGAACCCCAATCTTTTACGTCCTCGTTGACATACTTCTCTTCTTTCCAAAGTAGCCGTAGTAAATCTTTAAACCCATCAAAATTGGTCACCTCATGTTTGTCCCTAAGGTATTTCTCTAGCAAACCTTTGGGTGTTGTAGTGGCTGCTGAGACAGTAAAACTTTGATCACTTGAGCTTTGTGAAACCTTGGACCCTTTAGACTTATCTATTTCGTCAGCACCAACGATATGAATGTTAAGGAAGTTCCTCACACACCTGACAAAAGCCCTATTACATGCGATGGTCTCAAGGAATTTAGACGCAAAAGAATCTGTGTTGTCCAGACTTGCATTCGCCACGTCTGTGTAGATTGTCGCACACGACTCATAATTCCCGTCCCATTTAATTATACATTTGGCTGTTACGTAACCATCTGAGATATTTTCTACTTCAAAGTCCACAGAACTATAACCCCTCATCTTGGCCAATTCTTTTATGCCACCAAGCATAATCAATAACTGGTTATCTCTTAAACCTTCTGTAGAGTCAGGAACAGTTTTGTTCCTAGTCGCAAACCAGTCTCTGTTAGGGTAAAGAAAATCAGGCTTTATCATAGACCTCCAATCAATAGACCCATCCTCATTAAAAACATAATCTTGGTTCTTCAGCAAACCGTGATCGTCTCTCTGGTAAACATCCGGTCCAAAAACCTTCTTCGTAGTAGCCTTTTTAGCTACCTTTCTCGCTGTTTTCTTTTTGCTCATAAATGTAAAAATGGTCTAGTTCGTCCCAATATTCTGGAGTATCCAACACATTGTTGTCGTTGTCAAGACCCTTTTTGTAATGAGCATAGCTAAAATATTTTTTATCTGCCTCAAGAATGTATTTGTTGGTGGAAAACTTACAAGAGTCAGGAATCTCCATTCTCTCAACC
>MDSX01036540.1_pt1 | contig 14960 bp, 14 predicted proteins | sample 811141 | NCBI WGS metagenome assembly MDSX01 (sample SAMN05326642, study PRJNA326480) | marine metagenome | isolation source: seawater | place: Atlantic Ocean: South East | collected 2010
CTGCAAGAAGCCGAAGCACTCCACCAATCTAAACTGTATGGATCGGGTTTATAAGACTTACTAATCAATTCAATAAAAACTTCCTGATTAAAGGATATGATTGAGGTTAGTCTTTTCTTATATGCTATATCTGAATTAATGTATTTATATCTTGCATCAAATACCTTTTCCATATGTTTTGTTTTAATTCCCATCTAACATAGTTGTATTATAAAGTTTGAAGTATTATCTATTTGTGTTTGAGTATGTGAGCTAATTCTACTTCAAATGAGCTATTTTCTTTTGCATATTGCTCGCAAAAAGTCTTTCTAGCTTTCTGAACTTCCGTTGAATACCACCATTTTTCAACATCTCCCCAAATAGTATTTATATGATTAGAAGCACTTTCAGGGGTTTCATGAAATATCCCTACATTAGAAATCTCTTCAAAGTAAATTAAAGATTCGGGTCTTATCTCCCAAAGCTGCATATCCCAAAATATTACTGTAGGAATGTTTAAATATAGAGTTTCCAAGAAAGAAGTTGCATTATAAGAATGAACAACCAATCTGCTCTTAGAATAAAGATGAACAATATCTCGGACTCCATCATCAATTTTAAGATTAGGAAAATTTTCTAACCATCTTGTCCGTTCATTTCTTCCATAGTCTTCTTTAAAGTGCCTTAATATAGTTTTATCGAAAACTTTGTTCGATAGTGATTTCATAAAACTAATTTGGTCTTCAAAATAGCTTAACCATTGACTTGATATAGGAATAGAGAACATACGATAGCTATATCTCAATATATTTGTTGATACAAACAATAGATTTCCATCTGCTTTATATTGAACTTTATTAGTTAATCTCGTAAAGATGCCGAAAGAAGATATAGTATTATCTTCTGGTGATACAAATTTATCGGGCCTCTTGTTCCAACCCCAAGTTAAAAATTTATCGGAAATAGAGATTACATGCTCCTCCTCTGCATTAAAGAGATCAATGCCATAATTACCTCCATGCTGACCAATTAGTAGCTTAGAACCCCTTTCAACCTTTTCAGCTGCCCATAGTTTGAATAGGTCATCATGCCCATATGCATCGCACGTAAATATAGAGATAGGCTTTTCAGGCCAACCAAGGTTTTTTGTTTGAGATCTAAGTCCTTGATAATTTTCTATGTAAGATTTAGGGAGGTGTCTTTGAATCATATATCTAAGGATTTTATAGAACTTAGAATGATCTTTAGAGTTTCTTAAAATCTCAGACCTGTCTATATATAAATATTTATCTGGTTTTAATTGCTTCTTAAACCAGAATCTAGGAAAAACTTTTAAGTGGAACTGTAGAGAAAATAGTCTAAACCATCCAAAGTTAGTAGGAAGAAAAAAAGGTTCTTCTGGTTGAGAGAAAAGAGAACTAATCTTAGTCAATATGTGCTTTATCATGTTTTTAAGTAAAGGTTTAGGAGCTTTAACGACGGAATAGTTATGCTTAAGCTTAAACCTTTCTAGCTTGTGTTCATCTTTATAGAATTTGTATATCAAGTCTTGGTAAATAAACTGATTAAATGTGTCATCTCCTATTTTCTTAATAAAAGAGTCCATGTCATCTAACAGCTCGTAATCAATAGAAGTATCAAATGTAGTGAAGCTTGATATAGAGTAATTAGAAAATGCTATTTCTAACATAGAAAATCTATCAAATATAATTGGAATGAAGTAATTCAACCAGGGACCAATAACAATCCTCCAATATCTTAGCGAGAATTTAACGCCATGAATTTGGTTTAGATTAACAGATAATAGTTGTAAGAATTCTTCATAAACTTCTTGTAAAAAAAGATAATCCTTTTTTAATTTAGCTCGATCATTCCAATGATAAGGTAAAATAGAAACACTTCTTGTGGTTTCAAAATCTTCTACAGAATTAAAGCACCATTGACCTAAGTAAATAACATCTGTGTTTTTAATTTTTATCTGATTATTAACCTCATTTTCTATTAAGGCAGTCAATACTAGATGTTTTGGGTTCAAGGCTTAAAATCAAATCATTAAAATTTATAAGGAGAAGGGCCGTTATCTTCTAAGGTTGAGGTTTCTTTTTCATATTCAATAATCTGAGACCTGATATCAACCCCAACATTCTCAGACCAGGCTGATAACAACTGTTTTGAAACATTGCCCATTTTCCCATCGCCGATTTCTATTCCATTCAAAGATGTTGTTGGCAATAGACAAAAAGGTGTCCCTGTCATAAAGGCTTCATCAGCTGTGTATACATCATAAGGCTCAATATTCTTCTCTGCACAATCTAGACCTATCTCCTTTGCTAGCTCAAAAATGTAATTCCTACTAATACCTCGTAATATATTTCTTCCTTCTGGAGTGTAAATCTTTTTATCCTTTACAATAAAGAAATTATCTCCAGTTCCTTCTGTTATATAACCATCTGTATCTATCAACAGAGCCCAGTTATTATCTCCTTCATATTTAGATACCTCGATATTTGCCATCTGATAAAACAATCTACTTCTATTCTTTATCTTCGGATCCATTAATTGCGATGGAATAGCCCTTTGAGAAGGTATTACGGCATTTATGCCTTCATCATACAAAGAAGACATTCCTCTCAAGGTCCACTTTAAAGGGAAATCAGCTACGATAATTGTAGGCTTTATAACTCCATTAAAAACTGGGGCATATATACCTAAAGGGCCTCTGCTTATGTTAATCATAAGTCTATGTTCATCAGTCTCAGAAAAAACCTTTTCATTAATTTCTACAGTTTCATGACATATAGATTCAAGATCGTCTATCTTTAGATCAATAGGTATATGAAGAATTTTTAAGCCTGTAAATAGCCTTTCTAAATGCTCTCTTAGTTTGAATTGCTTTTTGTTAAAAGACCTGGTCATCTCAAAGACCATATCTCCAAACATCAGTGCGGAATCAAAAATTGAAATATTTGCTTCTCCTTCTTCGACGAAATTGCCGTTAAGATAAACTTTTCTGCCGGAACTCATTCTATTCTCCAATTTATTAAGTAAATTCTTACTTTAAATCTGTAAATACTGATTATACAAGAAGTGGTTAATAAGAAACTTATAATAAATAATCATTTAATGGTTTGTGTGAAATAACTTTATTTGTTAAGTCTCATTAAATAGTCTAAGAATATTTGTGTACTAGTTTTATTTGCATCAGATTCTTCCATCATCTTTATATACTTTCTTTTGTAGTTTTCATAACCATCTTTGTTGGTTTCAGGGAGACTGGGTAGAGAAAATGTATTTGTTAAATTAATATCTCTAATTCCTAATTCTTTTGCGAAAGAAGAAACAGAATTGGAAAGTCTAGGATGATAATTATCTGAGTTTAAAAGAGTAATAGGTTTAGAAAATAGCACTGCATAGCTAAATGAAGTGCTTGCATGACCAATTACTTGTATGCATTGTTGGATAAGTTTGTGAGTCATTCCTTGAATTATCTTTCGTGATCCATAAGGATTCCTATCTTTATAATTAGCCCTAGGATGTCCAGCTATTACAACTTTGATCCCAAAAGATTTCTCAAAATTATCTAAGAATCTATTTACTTCAGAATAATAAATATCTGGCTCACAAGGAGGCTCTATACCAAGGAAATTATAATCTTCATGAAAAGGCTGATCTTCATCAATAAAAACAGCAAATGGCTCTTCTTTCTTATGATCTTCATCTTTTATAGCTAAGAAATTATCATAATCTAAACAGTGAGAATATATATAATCTAACTCTCTTCCAAAAAATTCGTTTTCTGTCTTTTTTATTGACTCTGATCCGGAAACTATTACAAAATTTGGAGATAGGGATGATTTAATATCAAATATTTTTTTTATAATTTTCTTTATTTTTACAACAAAAAAAGACCAACGACTAAATTTTATATTTGAGATCATAGGTATCTCGCCCAAATAAGCAAAACCATAAGGTATCTTGTTGTCTTCCAAGCATCGAAAAATAAAATTGTTCTCCTTTTCTGTCGACAACTTGCAAATTACACTTGCATTTTCACAAGAAGAAATGATTTCTTTAAAGAATTGTTCTTTAGAGAAAATTAATTTATGGAATCCATGCATGATTGATCTATCTTCTAACTCATTAAAATGATGAGGTCTTAATAGAGGAGATAAATCTAAAACTTCAAAGTCAACATCATTGTCTATAAAAAAATACGATCCGAACCTTGCAACATCTCTTTCTGAGAAGAAAGACTCGACTATAAATGTCACTTTCTTTCTTCTTATGGTCATAATTAATCTTTTTGATCTTTTATCTGAAGATTGAAAACCCTATTCTCTATAATCTGTGCTTATTTATAAGGGATTCAGCTAAAATTAAATCGCTCTCTTCATCAATATCTACCGGCCACTCTCTTTTGATTTCAAATAATTCAGTATCTTCCTCTGTAATAAGGCGCATTTCCTTAAGGAAAAAGGAACTTTTCACTATATAAAAATTCCCATCAATAAAGTAATAGTTTTGATTATATTCCTGTCTTCCTATTAATTGGTGGTTTGGTTTGTCTATATAGCTCCACTTATCATCTTCTGCTTTAATGCATTCAAAAGGATGCTCTTTCATCTTGCATACACTTATCAAGGATTTTAAATCTAAATCCACAAACCTCTTAACAGCAGACTGAATTTCGTTTGAGAATCTTATAGGCGAAGTTGGTTGTAGCATAATTATTAAATCAGGCAGTCCATCTCTCTCTTCTTGCCATTTTAATGCATCAAAAATTCCATCTATTATCGAGCTATCGTCTCTTGAAAGGTTTTCAGGTCTTTTATAATCTGTTCTAAGACCGTTTTCTGAGCAATAATCTATGATTTTTTTATCATCAGAAGATAGAAAAGGGATCCATTGAACTTCTTGATCGCTTTTTTCTTCCAGTTCTAGGGCTATATCAATTGTATATTGAATTAATTTCTTGCCAGCAAGTTCATAAAGATTCTTATTAATAATTCCTTTAGATCCACCTCTAGCTGGAATAAACAAAAGAATCTTCATCTTTAATCTATATATTTATTAATCTTGTTAACTAATTCTAAATAATCTTCAGGTGTTCTTTTAAGCCATATAGGTATAGCAATCATGGTGTGAAGGTGCTCTTTACTTTTTTCAGTTCTCTGAATTTGCTTTTCACTTAACGCATGATCCCAATAATAAGCGCAATGCCATTCAATAGCATCTGGAAGATTCTTAGTTCCAAACTTCTCTTTATTTAAAAGATTTATAATCTCATTTCTTCTTTTCTTCTCCTCAACTTGAAATATAAAGGTATCAAATATGGGTTCGCTGTTCTGATTAACCTGTCTTCTTATAAAACTCTTATCTAGATTTTCTTCTATTACCATATAACGCTCTTTGTTCTTTTCTAAAATCATATGGAGTTTAGATAACTGAACTTTACCTACGGCTGCCTGCATCTCTGTCATCCTGTAGTTAAAACCAAATATAGTTTTAGTATCTCTTCCCCTTGGATAGTCAGGATTGTTCTCATGGCCATGATCGTGATACTCTCTCGAAAATTTATCTATATCAAATTTATCAGTAGTTACCATGCCGCCTTCTCCAGTAGTAATCACCTTTCCAAAGTCAAAACTGAAGGCACCTACATCGCCAATGTTACCTACAAATTTTCCCTGATATTTAGCTCCAGTAGCTTCACAACAATCTTCTAACACTTTTAAATCATGTTTAGCAGCAAGATTCATAATACCTTCCATATTTGCTGTCATTCCAAGCATATGAACGGGAAGTATTGCTTTAGTTTTTTTATTTATTAAAGATTCACAATCTTCTACATCCATATTTAAAGAGTTATCAATATTCGCAATAATTGGAATAGCCCCTAGATCAAGTATTGCTTCTACCGTAGCTATAAAATTGAATGCTTGCGTTATAACTTCATCACCAGGCTTAACATCTAAAGCTTTTAATCCAACTTTTATGGCAGCAGTACCAGAAGAAACAGCTAGTGAATGATTAAATCTTAAAATATCATTAAATGATTCTTCAAATTCCCTTACATGAAAATTACTTCTTAAAGCATCAAAGCCATGAGCAAATAGAATTCCTCCGTCATCAAATATTTTATTTACTATCTCTTTTTCTTGGGAATCTATTACTTCAAATCCAGGCATTTTTTTCCTTAAAATTAAAATTACAATTAGTTCAGTATTTTGGTTATTAAATCTTCATTACCGATTTCTACTGGATTCATCTTAAACGCTCCATCAACTTCAGATCGAAAATCACAGAATCCCTTTACGTCACTATCTTTAAAACCAAATGCTGCTAAAGAATTAGGGATATTTGCTAACTCCAATAGTTCTTCAATAGAATTAATAACCGCCAAGCTCTGTTTTTCTTTTGTTAGTTTTGTTTCAGTTCCATTATATAAATCTGAGTATTCATGAAAGCCATTCTCATGATTAAATCTAGAAACTTTCCCTATAAATACAGCCCCTGCAATACCGTGATTTACTTTGAAATTAGTACCTAAATAATAAGATAAAGCACCTGTTGGTCCTGAAGAGGAATTAGAAAGTCCGTACATTGCAAAAATTGCGGCCCACTGCATATTCAACCAATTATCTTTGTCTCCTTTAGACTTTAATAAAACGGGCAGGTTTTCTAGAATCAAATTAAAAGCCATAATAGAGAACATTTTTGACTCACTAGTAGCCATAGGACTTACGAAGCTTTCTAAAGAGTGCACTAAAGCATCACACCCACTTGAAGCAAGAACAGATAATGGTGCTTCAGACACAACCTTTGGATCCAGGATTGCTAATAAGGGATAATTTTTATTGTAGTTAACACCCATTTTCACTTTGGTATCTTCATCAATAAGACTGGCATTAAAAACAACTTCAGATCCTGTGCCTGTAGTCGAAGGGACACAAATAACAGGCAAAGGAGTATTAAGATTCTCAGGGAAGCCTTTATATTCAATAGCCTTACCTTTATTCTTCGCTAGTATGGCTAACACTTTCGCTGAGTCCATAGCAGATCCACCTCCTATGCCAATCCAAGAATCAATTAAATCACTTTTAGGGTGGTCTTGAACTTCAAGATTTAGGTCATCTATAAATTGATAAGAGGGCTCAAAAGGATAATCATAAAAAAAGAAAACTAAATTAAACTCTTCTTTTAAGTCTTCGATACAAGACCTTATGTAATTTGAAGACTCGTATACATTCTTATCGCATAAAATTGCTGGATTGCTTAAACCTCTTTCTTTTAATAAGGATACAATTTTCTTTAATTGCCCATTTCCGCTTACAATCTTAGAAGACAACTCAAAAGACATTCTTTTTCCCTAGTGTTTTAACATACTCATGCCATTGACCAACATCAGACCAACCAGAGTTATGGATTGGAAATACTCCAACCTTTTCTTTATTTTCTAAAGCCTTATTAATTAGAACATCTATATCTAGATATTCATTCTTATTAATATATTTAAAAATTCTAGGGCTCATTAAATAAAAACCTGTATTAACCAAGTAATTTAAGTTAGGTTTTTCATTAATCTTAAGTAAGTTACCTTTATCATCCAGATCGCAAACTCCATAGGCTAGCTCTGTATTATTTGCTGAAATAACTAAGGTCATAAGATTATCATTATTCTTATGAAGGGATATAATTTCAGCATAATCTGCATCAATAACGATATCGCAGTTACTTAAAAAGAAATCAGTTTTCAAGTCTCTCTTAAATCCTGACAGACCGCCTACAGTTCCTAATGGAATTTTCTCCTCGAAGAAATTTATATTATAAGAAGGACTTAATTCTTTGAAATAAGCCTTTAAAAGCTCACTTTTATAATTAGTAGTTACATAAAAATCTTTAATCTTATACCTTAAAAACTTTTCAATTATATGCTCAATTATTGGTTTCTTTTTTAACGGAATTAAAGGCTTCGGAAGAATATCGGTAAACTCACTTATTCTAGAACCTCTTCCTCCTGCCATAATTACAACAGGTAAATCTAATTTTTTATTTTTTTCTTTCTTCTCGGGCTTAAATAATGAATCCCAAAATAATATATCTACAACAATATTGTTGTTATCTACAACAGGAATCAAATCAAATTTATTTTTCTTAAAGAGTTTAGCGCTCTCGGATGATTTGAATTTACCCTTTCTTAAAATTACAGCATCTCGATTAAAAGAATTCTTAATAGGCACATCCAATGCGCCTTTGTTACTTAAGATAGTTCTCCTTATATCTCCGTCACTAATAGTACCCAATAAATTCTTCCCTCTATCTGTAACCAATAAAGTTCTAACCCCATTCTTATTGATTAATTCCATAGCTTCCATAATGGTGCTATTTTGATTAATAAGAAATTTCTTCATAAAATGTTATATGATCTGCTTAACTAAAGAAAAGGCTTCAGCAGCCTTAACTCCAATAGTTGAACCTCTTAAATATGCCAAAGATTCTATTGATAAACTGCTCCTTGGAAAAGGATGTTGCCCTAACTGATTTTCATATATAGACATTGTTTTAATTTTTTTTGATAAATATTTAGAAATATCTATATAAACGTTTGGAACAAAGTTTCCTTTAATTCCATTTCCCATCTCTGTCTCAGATAGGGTTTCATAACTATATATAGATAATGGACTATTATTAGACCACTTCAACGCAGAATTCATACATTCAGCAATAATAGAATGATCCGAATGACTATCTCCATAAAAAGGAAGGAATATCTCATTAGGACTAGATTTAGATACTATTTTAGAAAATGAATTGATAATTTCATGCTTAGGAATAGTGTCTAATTCAGCTGAAGGCAATCCCAATTCATAAACATCCTTAAACCCATAAGATTTTGAAACCCTTTTAATTTCTTTATCTCTATTTTGTTGTTCCTGCTCAGACCAATTTAAACTCTCAGAAACAGAGGTAACAATCACCCAAATTAATGATGCTCCTTCTGATTTTCTTCGAAAGAGAGTTCCTCCACATCCTAAGGTTTCATCATCAGGGTGAGGGGCTACTACAAGAGTATTCATAAATATTCGCCTTCTTTTAATTCTATAGACGGTTCAACTGAACTAAGTAAAACCGAATCTTGTCCGCATTTTACTATTATTCCCTTTGAAGAAGAAGCAAGCACTTTACCAGGCTCAATGTTAAGCATGTTATTTAGTACTATCTCTGCTTTTAATACTGAATAATGCTTTTCTTTGTATATAAACTCCGCTCCACTATAAGGGTAAGAAAGAGCTCTAACAAGATTCCTAATATTTTCTGCAGACATCCGCCAATCTATAATTCCATCTATGGATGGAGATCGCTTCCTCCAGTAAGAAAAGTCTTTATTCTCCTGAGAAATCAGATCTATCGTTCCATTTTCAAATTTAAAATAAATGTCTTCTAATTGGTCCATTCCAAGGTGGGTAATTCTTTTATAAATGTCTTCAGCGTAATCATCATCCTCTATAGGAAAGATCTTTTGAGAAATTATGTCTCCTGAATCTGCCCCTTCATCCATTATAAAGAAGGTGCTTGCTGATTCTTTTAAACCTAAAGCAAGAGTCCAAATTAAAGGGTGTCTTCCTCTATTCAAAGGTAATTTTGCAGGGTGATAACCTACAACACCAAATCTCGGTATATTAAGAACTTCCTTTTTAAGCAATCTGGGCCAGCCTAGACAGAAAACCACATCAGGGTTTTCATTTTTAAGAATTTGCGTGAGTAAGTTTGGATTATTCTTATCATAGAATGAAAGAGGTATATTATTTTCTTTACATAAGTCAGTAATATCTTGATGATCATCCATCTCCGCTAACTTCTTTATTGTAAGAGCTCCTATAATATTTACTTCAAGTTCAATTAGTTTCTTCAAGGCAGATTTAGAAAAAGAAGAAGAGCCAATAAAGAAGTATTTCATGTTCTAGGTTATTTTATTACAAATCAATAAATGTTTTAGATAGAGAAACGGCTTCTTTATTTTCTTTAAAGAATTTTTCAAGGATTTTGATTATTTTCTTACTTGCTCCAGGTTTACCATAAGGATTCTTTTGATTCTTTATTGAGTCCTTAAAATCTTTAGAAAGAACTTTTTTAATAGCAGTAACTATTGCGCTTTCCTTTGCTTCTAGATCTAAAACACTACGAGATCTTTCTCTTCCTCTCTGCCTATTACCTATATTTATTGTTCCAATATTAAAATTAGGCACCTCCAATAAACCACTAGATGAGTTACCTATAATTCCATCTACAAAGTTTAAACAAGATAAGAATTTTTGCTGTCCTAAAGATTCAACTAAGATTGAATATTTATTATTCATAACAAATTTCTTTATTTTATTTCTTATTATTTCATTACCTGGATCTGCATTAGGCATAGTAAAAATAAAACTAGCTTTAGGGAAACTATTTAAAGACTTGAGAAGCTCATCAATCTCAGAAGTGTCTACATGTGTATCAAGTGTCAGCGGGTGATAAGTAATAAGGAAGCTTGGATTTGTAAATTTAAACTTTAAATCATCTTCGAGATGAGCCTTATCTAGATATTGAATACCTTTTATTGAATCAAGAGCCATGCCTCCAACATTAAATACTCTCCGAGGATCTTCTCCAAGCTGTATAACTCTACTTCTATATTTTTCTGTTGCCACAAAATGCAAATAGGACATCTTGGTAAGTGAATGTCTTATAGCTTCATCTATTAAACCTTCAGTAGCTTCACCTCCATGTATGTGGGCTATTGGCACATTATGTATCATTGCCGATACAGCCCCACCTAAGGCCTCGAACCTGTCACCTAACACAATTAACAAGTCTGGTTTAGAATTTATAAGAATCTCAGAAAATCCTACTATTGATTTTGAAATAGCTTTATTTGTAGCATGTCTTGAGTCATCTTTACTGAGAATCTTTATTTTATGAGAAATCTTAAAGCCATCATTTAATATTTCTTTTACTGTAAATCCGTGTTTACTAGATAAATGGGAACCAGTAACAACTAATTCCAGGTCAAAATAGCTTGAATTATCTAGTTCTTCTAATAGTGGTTTAAGTAATCCGTACTCAGATCTTGCTCCAGTTAAAACGCAAATTTTCTTTCTCATAAACTAATCTGGTCATCCTCTATAAACTCACTTTTCGCTTTCTTTCCTATGACATTCTCCCATTTCATAGGTGAGATACCTCCTCCAGGCCTTTTTACATCTAGATTATTTTCAGTAAAAACTTCACCCTTTCTAATCTTCTTTTTAGCAACTATAGACTTCCTAACAGGAGAGATATTTTCTTTCTCATTCTTGTTTACTTGTTTTTTAGGAGAGCCTAAACTCCTCTCTGCAGTTTCTACGAGTCTAAAATATTCCTTTAACTCTTTTGGTTCCAGGCTAGCCTTATGATCTGGCCCTTTTAATTTATTTGATTTTGTAAAATGCTTTTCAATGACTCTGGCTCCTAGTGCGGCCACAATTGGAGCAGTAGTAACTCCTTCAGAATGATCAGAATATCCAATATTTACGTTAAAAGCATCTCTTAGAGTTTTGATACAATTTAGGTTTAAAGAGTCTATAGGGGCCGGGTATTCAGTAGTGCAATGCAGAATAGATAGATCTTTTTTCTTGACCTTAAATCTCCTTAGAGTTTGAACGGCCTCCTTAATCTCTTTCATCGAAGACATCCCAGTGGAAAGAATTATTGGTAATTTATGAAAAGCTGCTCTTTTAAGAAGCAAGTAATTGGTTATTTCACCAGAAGGAATCTTTATTCTTTTAATTCCTAATTGGACTAAGAAATCTAACGAATCTACATCAAAAGCTGTTGAGAGAAATTCAATCCTATTTTTTTTTGAAAAAGTATATAAGTCTGAAAAATCATCTTTAGATAACTCTAATTTCTTTAGCATCTCAAACTGCGTCTTTTCATTGGTAAATTTCTTTTGATAAGGAGCCTTTACAGAATTCTTAACCACTAAACTTTCTGCTTTAAATGTTTGAAACTTTACAATGTCAGCTCCTGCTTTAGCTGCAATCTCTACAAGCTCTTTAGCGAGTTTTAAGCTCCCATTATGATTAACGCCAGCTTCAGCAATTTTTAATATCATAATTATGACCCTGTGAATTTAGTATTATCTTGTAGATCAGAGTGCACGAAAGTATTAGCACCAACAATACAATTGCTTCCAATCTTAATTCCTTCTCTAAGAACACTTCCTGATCCTATAAAAGTATCACTTCCGATAGTACATCCTCCATTAATTATAGCTCCAGTAGATATATGGCAGAAATTTCCTACTGTGGCTTCATGTTCAATTAAAGATTTAGAATTAAGAATACAATTCGTTCCTATTGATGCTTCAGCATTAATTATACAACCATGCATAGCTATAGACCCTTCTCCTATATCTGCACTGGCAGAAAAGATAGCAGAACTTGATACGAAACTAGGAATAGAAAACTGTAAATCTTTAAGTTGTTTATATAAAGTCCTTCTTACATCTGAAGATTGAATTTGACCTACGGTAATGAAAGCTGATTCGCAATCTAACCTTATCTCTTTTAAAAGACTATCATCTCCTAGTATCTCATGACTCAGACATTTACCTTTTTTATTATCGTCCAGAAAACCTAAGATATTTAAATTAGAACATTCTTCTATAACATCTAAACATGATTTTGCATGCCCTCCAGCGCCTATTAATATCAAGTTACTCACTTAAGGCTCCTACAACTCTTACTACATCCTCATCCTCTAAATCTGGAGAGGATGGAATACATAAAGAAGAATTAAGAAGCTCATAAGAGTTCTCGATGTTATAAGTTTGACATGCTTTATAAGGATTTTGTAAGTGGTTTAGTTGCCAGATAGGGCGCGACTCTATGCTTTGGGTCTTTAGCTTATCCATAAGATCAAAAGGAGTAATAAAAGAATTCTTTATTTTTAAAATCATTAACCAATAATTACTATTTGTCACATCTGACGGTTTATGTATATCAAAGTTCTCTTGTTCTTCCAGTCTCAACTCATACATTTGATGTATTTTTTTCTTCTTTTTCACTCTTTGCTCTAATCTTTCTAATTGAGCACATCCAATAGCAGCCTGGACATTTGACATTCTGTAGTTATATCCAATTTCATTATGTATAAACTTTTCTTGATCGTCTTTAGCTTGAGTAGTTAGGTATCTCGCCTTTTCAGATCTCACATTATCTTGTGTTAATATCAAACCTCCAGAACCACAAGTGATTATTTTATTTCCATTAAAAGACAAACAACCAAAATGGCCAACTGTGCCAGAATGTTTTTTAGCGAAAAGCCCTTTAGCAAATGTAGAACCTAGACTTTCGCTTGCATCTTCAACTAGCTTTATATTTCTATCTTCACAAACTCTTAATAAATCATCTAATAAAACAGTATTTCCGAATACATGTACCACTATTATTGCTTTTATTACTCTCTCAGTTTTATTATTTACACATACTTTTTTACCTTTAACATCTTTAAGATGTGTCTCTTCAAGCAGAAAACTAATAGTTTTTTCAATATCTATATTGAAATCATTATCAGAATCCATAAAAACAGGATGGGCTTTTAAGTAACGCACTGTATTAATTGGAGCAATAAATGTTAAAGACGGCACAATTACTTCATCATTAGCCTCTACTCCAGATAAAATCAATGATGTATGTATGGCTGAGGTTCCATTCATACATGCTATTGAGAAAAGAGATTTCGTATAAAGTGAAATTTCCTCTTCAAATCGGTCAACAAATTTCCCAGCAGAAGAGACCCAGCCTGTTTCCAAGCACTCATTTACATACTCTTTTTCTTTACCGTCTATAATTGGTATAGAGAGAGGAAGAAACTTTTTCATTTACAGAACAATCTCATAATTACCATGAAAATTCTTATTTTTTTCAACTGCATCTAGATTGCCTTTATTTATTTCTTTTAGTATCTCATCTATCCCCATTTCAATAGAAAATTTAGGAGTAAAGTCCAGAGTGTTCCTTACCTTACTAAAATCAACAATATAGTTTCTAGGATCTGAACCGAAATCTTTGTATTTAACTTTTCCAGAGGGTATCTTTTCTAGAATCTTATCAACTATCATTCTTTTAGTTGCATTATTTGAATCGCCACCTGCATTGAATACTTGATTTATAATTAATTCTTCAGGAGCCTTCAGAACACATTCTATTAACCTTGCAAAATCTTCTACATGGCAATATGGTCTCCATGTATCTGCATCAAATACAACAAGTTCATTTCCTAAGGCAAGCTCTCTGATGAATTCATTTACTGTAAGATCAAATCGCATTCTTGGAGACAAGCCAAAAGCGGTTGCAAACCTAAGTACAGTGGGACAAAAGTTTTCCTTACCATTCATTGAAAGAATCAATTTTTCAGCAGATACCTTGGATTCAGCATATAGAGAAAGAGGATTTAACTCAAATTCTTCATTTGCTTTCTGCTCCCCTTCAATCATTCCATAATTTGAACAAGTTGAAATAAAAATAAATCTTTTAAGGTTTATTTCAGAACAAATATTAATTACATTCTTTATACCAATATCATTAATTAAATTCGATTCGTCAGGAAATTTCTTGGTTATGGGATCACCAACTAAACCAGCCAAAACTACTACCATATCTGAAGACTCAACTGCATTCCTCACTTGAGATTCATTACAAATATCACCTTCAATAAAATGATAATTATCAAGTCCCTTCTTCTGTGCTACGCAAACTGAATTGTCATAAAGTAATTTATCAAAAGAAGTTACTAAATAACCTTTATCAGTTAAATAATTGGTGATTACATTACCAATATAGCCTTCGCCACCAATCAATAAAACTCTTTCCATTTACTTTCCTAAATTAAATACATTATAGAATAATGTTATAAATTAAGTGCCATTTAAGTAGAGTACTGCAAAAGCTTTTCTTCAA
>MDSX01049504.1_pt1 | contig 14960 bp, 12 predicted proteins | sample 811141 | NCBI WGS metagenome assembly MDSX01 (sample SAMN05326642, study PRJNA326480) | marine metagenome | isolation source: seawater | place: Atlantic Ocean: South East | collected 2010
AGCATCGGTCTGGGTCAGGTCGTGTCCGGGCAGATCATGAGTTGTGCGTGCAGACCTTTGCGAGGTGATCCAGCAGTGCATCGAAGTGCCTCTGTTCCTTAGCCATGTCGGCACGCAGGCGTGCACTGCAGTGCATTTCAAGCGGCATATTGAGCAGATCCCAGCGATAACTTACGGGCGCCTGTGGTTCAACTTCACCGATCAGGATGCGTGCACTTTTTTCAGCAGTGTGCGTAAACCAGTCGATATGCCCCTGGCTTTTGACGATGTCCAGGTGGGCAAGGCCTTCTCCCGCAATATAGGTATAAAGACCCTGGTCGTCGCGTTCGATTGTGTTATGGATATGCCCATTGATAATGGTTTGGGCGCCGATCTGCAGCAGTTGTTCACGAAGCCACTCTCCTTCACCAAAGTTCTCGATACTGTGATCAGAGGGCTGTTCTTCAATTGGTCTCAGATCCGTGATCGGGCGGTGGCTGAAGACAACGTAATCACGGATGCCGGGGTTATCGCGCAGCACCGGCAACTGGCGGAGCAGTGCCCCCCGCATCCCCCCTGACCAGGGAATGATGTCTGCCGCAGTATCGAGATTGATGAACTGGATGCCGCCAAGACGGAACGTGGAGTTGCGCGGGCCAACGCCGCGCTCAAACCAGTGCAGCAAGTTACGATCGAAACCCCGGACGATATCGTGATTGCCGAAGGCAGAATAAACGGGCACCGGGCTGTCGGTGAGGTGATGAATGACGCTGACATCGTCGCCAGGCTCGTAGTAGATATCGCCCAGTAAAAGGAGAAACTGCGCTCCGAGCTGATGGGTTCGCTGCAAGGACCATTCGAGTTCACGACCCCCGCCTGTATCTCCGATAGCGGCGAACCGATAGCTGTCAGCAAACGGAACCTTCCAACGCAGTGTGAGTTCGCGGTCGGAAGTGGCTTCACCCCGCACGGTTCGCTTAAGACCATCTATAGATTCATCATGAATCTGACCCGCCCCATCATGCCTCAGCATCGCCAGAGGATGGATGTTATCGATCGTGATGTGGAAGACGCCCTGGGTCCGAAGCGCCGGTTCCGGGGTGAATGCCCGCCAGGAAAGAGACGGGCCTTCTGTCCGGATGAGAAAGGCGCCCTCTGCGAACACAGGGAAGTCCCCCTCAGGGTGGCGGGACTCATGCTTGACGTGCCGCGGTTCTGCCATGATCGGCACCCGAAGGCCCCGCATCGCCAGCGCATTGATGCCCACGCCGGCGCCAACCAGTGTGAGTGCGCCCAGGAACTGTCGACGGGAGGAAGACTTGCTCATTGGTTTGATAACTTAACGTGCGATGAGGGGATTCCCGCCTGATCTGGGGCAAGATGTCCGGTGATTCAGGCTGGCCGTGATGGACGGCGTACCGCGTGGTTACCTGCTAATTGCGAGCGCTGATTTTAGCATCGCGCCGAGTCTTGGCCTGTGAACTGATTCGGCGGAGTGCCGAGTCAATCGGATTCTGAATCGCGAATCAACTGGGTCAGGGTGTCCAGGTCAAAGATTGTCAAACATTGGCGTGTGGCTTCGATGAGGCCCGCCTGTTTCAGCTGATTAAGAGTGCGAGTGACACTTTCTCGGGTGGTGTTGGTCCGGCTCGCCAGATCCGCATGGGTAGGCGGTGGCGTGATTTCGACGACTCCGTCTTTCGCGGGATGCGTGCGGGCCAGCCGAAGCAGTTCGGCGTGTATCCGATTGCTGGTGTTGAGCGTGCTGAACTCGAAAACTTTTTCGTCTGCCCGACGTAGTCTTGCGGCAAGTTCAATCATCAGCGCCCGCATGACCTGCGGATGCGAGTCGATCACCTCACTAAAGACAGTGGCTGGCAATGAGGCCAGCAGACTCTCTTCCAGAGTCACCACAAAACTGGATCGTGGCTGACCGTCGAGCGCGGAAAGTTCCCCAAAAATATCGCCCTGGACCAATTCGGCAAAAGTGATTTCCTTGCCCGCATCCGAGAAGGTCTTGGCGCTGACGCGTCCGCTGCAGATAAAGTAGACCTCATCACAGGGTGCATCCTGAGCCAGAACTTCACTGCCGCCGCCATGGCGTGACCAACTGCATCGTTCTGCGAGCTTGGCCAGGGCCTCTTCTGGCAGAGCCGCCAGAATGCGCACCTGTGCCAGAGCGGTAACGCTGATATTGCTCTCTGCCTGCTTTGCCATAGCACTGTTCCGCTGGTCTTTGAGGGCTACCATAACCGATTAGCCATGCGGCGGCGAGACACGGATTTTTCAGCCTGAATGGGATGCGGTGTTCAACCCAAAGGCGCTATGATCGAGCGCTATGGAAGCGCTTTTGCCGAGCCGGATTGTCTGCCTGACTGAGGAAACCACCGAGACGCTTTACCGGATCGGTGAAGCCGATCGAATTGTCGGTATCTCGGGGTTTACGGTCAGGCCGCCACAGGCGCGCAAGGAAAAACCCCGGGTCAGCGCGTTCACCAGCGCGCGCATCGACCGGATTCTTGCGCTGTCACCCGATCTGGTTCTGGGTTTTTCAGATCTGCAGGCTGACATCGCGCAGGAGCTGATTCGCGCAGGGGTAAGTGTGATGGTGTTCAATCACCGCTCGGTCAACGGCATCTTGGGCATGATGAAAACACTGGGTGCCATGGTGGGTGCGCTTGAGTCGACCGAAGTCCTGATCGCGGAGTGTCGGGCGAATCTTGACCGCGCCAGGAGGCAGGCCCCGCCCGTGCGGCCCCGCGTGTATTTCGAAGAGTGGGATACCCCCCAGATATCCGCAATCCGCTGGGTTTCCGAACTGATTGAAATGGCCGGCGGCGAGGATATCTTCCCCGAACTCGCCCAGTGTCCGGACGGCAAGAGCCGAATCATTGCTGACCCAGAAGAAGTGATTCGCCGACAGCCGGACATCATTATCGGGTCGTGGTGCGGCAAGAAATTCCGCCCCGAAAAAGTGGTCGCCCGCCCGGGATGGTCCGAGATCCCGGCAGTCAAAAACAATGCACTTTATGAGATCAAGTCGGCAGAGATTCTTCAGCCCGGCCCGGCTGCACTCAGTGACGGATTGTCACGGCTTTGCACCCTTATCGGCAATTGGCACACGGCGCTGGACTAGTCGGTTTCTGATCCGCATCCTACTGCTCGAGCGCTCCGCCGTTCCAGACCTCAAAATCCATCGCTGCCTTGATCAGTGAGCGGGTGTAGTCGTGTTGCGGTGCGGAGAATATCTGTTCCGCCTCGCCTTGCTCTACGACCCGACCCGAACGCATCACGATGATCTCGTCCGCGAGTGCGCGCACCACTCGAAGATCATGGCTGATAAAAAGATAGCTCAGCCCGTATGTCTCCTGCAGCCGAAGTAGCAGGTCAATCATCTGTGACTGTACGGCCCGGTCCAGCGCGGATGTGGGTTCGTCGAGGACAATTAGTTCAGGTTTCAGGATCAGCGCCCGGGCAAGGGCGATCCGTTGGCGCTGTCCGCCTGAGAATTCATGGGGGTAGCGCAATCGGACATCAGGATCCAGTCCGACTTCCCGCAAAGCCTCGATAACCTTCGAATCCTGATCAGGCCCTTCGGCGAGACCGTGGGCCTCAAGGCCTTCCGCCACAATGTCTCCGACGCTCATGCGTGGACTAAGGCTGCCAAAGGGATCCTGGAAGACGATCTGCATCTGGCGGCGCAGGGGCTGTAGCGCTTTGCGGGAAACGCCATCAATACGCTGGTCTTTAAAGCAGATGGCCCCGCGGCTTTGGGCAAGCCGCAGCAGCGCCAGCGCCAGTGTCGTCTTGCCGGACCCACTCTCGCCGACCACCCCCACGGTACGCCCGGCACGCAACGTCAGACTGACACCATCCACTGCTCGAACATAATCCACGGTACGCCGCAACAGACCCTTGCGCACATCAAACCACACGCCAAGCTCATCGGTCTCAAGAAGCACTTTGTCCGATGCCGCGCCCGCCTCTCGCCGGGTTTTGGGTTCTGCCTCAATCAGCGTCCGGGTGTATGTTTGTGAGGGTGCCTGAAAGATCTGATCCGTATTGCCGGATTCCACTACCTTGCCCCCCCGCATCACATACACCCGGTCGGCGGTTTTGCGTACCACCCCAAGATCATGCGTAATAAGCAGCAGAGCCATGTTGAGCTGTTGGCAAAGCTCATCGAGGAGTAAAAGAATCTGCGCCTGTGTGGTGACATCAACCGCGGTGGTGGGTTCGTCAGCAATCAGGAGCCGAGGCTCATTGGCAAGTGCCATGGCAATCATCACTCTTTGACGCTGGCCGCCTGAAAGCTGGTGCGGCCAGGATTTCAGTTGACGTTCCGGATCACGGATCCGTACCTGCTCCAACAGTTGCAATGCGCGCTGGCGGGCGACAGGCTCTTTCAGTCTTTTGTGCACGATCAGGGTTTCACAGATCTGTTTTTCGACTGTGTGCAGTGGGTTCAACGACAGCATGGGTTCCTGAAAGATCATGCCGATGCGTCCGCCCCGCACACCCCGCAGGGTCTTCTCGTCGGCGCCAAGCAGTTCTTCTCCCTCAAAAAGAATGCTCCCGTCGGGATGAGTCGCCTGGGGATAGGGCAGCAGTCCCAGAATGGAAGCCGCTGTCACCGATTTCCCCGATCCGGATTCGCCGACCAGCGCAACCCGCTCACCCGCATTGATTGTCAGCGAGACGCCTTTGACGGCATCAACCTGTTTGTTTGGAGTCGCAAATCGCACCGAGAGGTTACGAATCTCGAGCAGCGGACAGGAAGGCGACGGGTGATGCATCAGGCGTCGATTGCCTTTCGCGGATCAAAGGCATCGCGGACTGCTTCGCCGACGAATATCAACAGGCTTAGCATTAGTCCGATAACGAAGAACCCCGTCAACCCGAGCCAGGGAGCCTGAAGGTTTGCTTTACCTTGAGCGAGCAGTTCACCCAGCGATGCGGAACCAGGCGGCAGGCCGATCCCCAAAAAATCCAACGAGGTCAGCACGGTGACAGAGCCCGCGAGGGTAAAGGGTATGAAGGTAATTGTGGCCACCATGGCGTTTGGCAGCAGGTGACGGAATATGATCATGGTGTTGCTGACACCGAGCGCCTGGGCGGCGCGGACATATTCAAAGTTACGCGCTCTCAGGAACTCAGCGCGGACCACACCGACAAACCCCATCCATGAAAACAGCAACAGCAGGCCCAACAGCCACCAGAAGGTAGGCTCCACGACGCTGGCCAGGATAATCAGCAGGTAGAGCGTTGGCAATCCGGACCAGACTTCAATAAAGCGTTGGCCCAAAAGGTCGGTCCATCCGCCGAAGTATCCCTGCACCGCGCCGGCGGCCACACCGATCACCGCACTGATCAAGGTCAGGGTGAAACCGAAGAGCACTGAAATCCGAAAACCGTATATGGCCCGCGCGAGAACATCCCGGGCCTGGTCATCGGTGCCGAGCCAGTGCTGATGATCAGGCGGGGCAGGGGCAGGCACGGGAAGATCCCAGGCCACGGTTTGATGATGATATCGAATGGGTGGCCAGAGCATCCAGCCTTCGGCATCTATCAGTTCTGCGAGAAACGGGTTGCGGTAATCCGCCTCAGTCAGGAAGTCGCCGCCGAATGTAGTCTCGGGATAAGCCTTAAAGATGGGCATATAGACCTCGCCCTGGTAGACCACCACAAAGGGCTTGTCGTTGGCAACAAATTCAGCAAAAAGGGACACGAGGAACAGGATCAGGAAGATCCACATCGACCACCAGCCGCGGCGGTTTGCACGGAAGTTATGCAGCCGTCGTCGTGTCAGGGGGCTGAGTTGTGGGCTGTCCATCTAGGTGTCACGGTTTTCAAAATCGATTCGCGGATCTACGAGGGTATAGGTCAGGTCCCCGATAAGACTCATTACAAGCCCGAGCAGCGAGAAAAAAAAGAGTGTGCCGAACATCACCGGATAGTCCCGGGCAAAAGCCGCCTCGAAGCCGAGCAGGCCAAGCCCGTCCAAAGAGAAAATGATCTCAATCAGCAGTGAGCCGGTGAAGAGAATGCCGATGAACGCGCTGGGAAAGCCGGCGATCACGATGAGCATGGCATTGCGGAATATGTGACCGTACAGTACCCGGCGTTCACTCAAGCCCTTTGCCCGTGCAGTCAGCACGTACTGCTGATTGATCTGGTCAAGAAAGGAGTTTTTAGTCAACATCGTGAGTGTTGCGAACCCGCCTATGGTCATGGCCAGCACGGGCAAGGCGAGATGCCAGAAGTAATCCAGAATACGAGATGGCCAGGACAGCATTTCCCAGTTTTCCGAGGTAAGTCCCGCCAGAGGAAACCAGTCGAGATAACTGCCTCCGGCAAAAACCACCAGCAGGAAGACCGCAAAGAGAAAACTGGGAATAGCGGTGCCGATAACCACCAGTACGCTGGTCCAGACATCGAAGTGGGTCCCGTCGCGAACCGCCTTGGCGATGCCCAGCGGGATTGAGATGAGATACACCAGCAGGGTGGTCCAAATGCCGAGTGAGATCGAAACTGGCATCTTGTCGAGCACCAAATCCACGACCGAGCGGTCACGGTAAAAACTTTCGCCAAAGTCAAACATCAGGTATTGCTTCATCATGGCGAAGAAGCGTTCGGGCAAAGGCTTGTCGAAGCCGAAACGGACCTCAAGTTCGGCAATGAAATCTGGGTCGAGACCCTGCGCACCGCGGTATTTGCCACCGAAGGCGTCACTGCCGCCGGCAGTCGACAGGGTTTCACTGGCGCCGGTGCGTGTGACCCGCTCGGTGATGTCGGCACCAACGCCCGTGAGTTGTGAAATGATCTGTTCCACGGGCCCGCCTGGGGCCACCTGGATGATCACAAAATTGATCACCATGATCGCGAACAGCGTGGGAATCATCAGCAGCAGTCTGCGGACGAGGTAGGCGCTCATGATCGTGCGAGGCGGGCTACTGGCGTTCTTTTTCGAGAGCGCCGGCGCGCTCTGCATCGAACCACCAGCGGTCCGTCATGACGCCCGTGCGTACTGGTGTCTTCGGCCTTCCAAACTTGTCCCAGTAAAGGATCCGATCGGCGCGGATATGCCAGTGTGGGACAACATAATGACCCCATGATAGTACCCGATCCAGCGCCCGCGCCCGCTGATTGAGTTGTTCTCGGGAGTCTGAGCGCAACATCAGACCAATGAGCTCATCCACGACCGGATCACGCACCCCTGCAAGATTTCGGCTGCCTGCCGAGTCCGCTGCTGCCTGGCTCCAGTATTCGTACTGTTCGTTACCGGGCGTTTCACTTTGACCCCAGACCCACACGATCATGTCAAAATCGAACTGGCGAAAGCGGTTGATGTACTGGTTCTCGTCCACCAGGCGCACCTTGGCTTCGATCCCCAGCCGTTTCAGGTTGCGAGCATAGGGCAGCACAACGCGCTCAAACGCGGGGCTCACAAGGAGAATCTCAAAGCGAAACGGCGCCCCCGTGTCCGCATTCACCAGTTGGAGATCCTGAACCGCCCATCCGGCGTCCTGGAGCAGGGCATTGGCCCGGCGCAGGTTCTCACGCAGCCAGCCGCTGCCGTCCGTCACGGGCGGGGCATAAGCTTCGCCGAAGACCGCCTCCGGCACTTTGCCGCGAAACAGTTCCAGCACGGCAAGTTCTTCCCCGTCGGGTTTGCCCCGAGCCGCAAGATCGGAATTCGAGAAATAACTGCGGGTTCTGGTGTACTGACCGTTAAAGAGGTTACGGTTGGTCCATTCAAAGTCAAAAGCGAGCGCGAGTGCTTCACGCACCCGCGGGTCGGAGAACTGCTCGCGGCGAGTATTCATGACGAAGGCCTGCATGCCGGTGGGCCTGCGGTTTGCTACCAGTTCTTTTTTCAGCCAGCCTTTCTCGACAACCGAGACGTTGTAGTCTTCTGCCCAGGCCTTCGCCTGATTCTCCAGTCGAAAATCAATGTCGCCGGCTTTGAGCGCCAGGCGGATCGGCGTTGCATCTCGGAAAAAGTCCGTCCGGATAGTCTGAAAATTCTGCATCCCTCGACGTACCGCGAGATCCCGGCCCCAGTAGTCTTCAACGCGCTCCCGAACCGTAAAGCGCCCCGCCTCAAATTCGCGGATCTGGTAGGGCCCGCTGCCCAGTGGGGGGTCCAGTGTCGTGGCGCCGAAGTCTCGGGTCGTCCAGTAGTGTTTAGGCAGGATCGGCAGTTGGCCCACGATGAGGGGCAGCTCGCGGTTATTTGATTCGCTGAAAGTAAACTTTACCCGTGCGGCATCCAGCGCTTCTGCCGACGCGACGGCGCTGTAATAAAACCGGTACTGAGGATTACCCTGACTGACCAGGGTTTCAAAAGACCAGGCGACATCCTCGGCAGTGATGGGGGTCCCATCATGCCAGCGCGCTTGCGGACGAAGATGAAAAATCACCCAGGAACGATCGGGGGGCCATTCAATAGATTCGGCAATCAAGCCGTAACCGGTGAAAGGTTCGTCTGCACTCGTAACGAGCAGGGTTTCCACTGCGCCGGTACTGACCGCGTTGCCCTTGGGAACGAAGGGGTGAAAACTGTCAAAACTCCCCTGGGAAGCAAGCCGTAGACTCCCTCCTTTGGGAGCGTCGGGATTAACGTAATCAAAATGACGAAAGCCAGCAGGGTAGCGCGGGGTCTCGGAGTCGAACATGGAGATGGCATGAGCGCGCAGGACCTCTGCGGCCAGGGCCGGCAGGGGACTCAGGGCGAGCCAGATCAGCAGGAGCCATCTCATGGTCGACTCATTATATCTTTGGGCCTCGCGGTGCCTTCATGGGATCTGATTCGATGGGGGTGAGGCGATCACCTGTAGGCAGCGCGGCACGATCACCCGATTCGATTCGTCACTTTAGCCGGGCCGTATTGCGCTGGTTCCGCCAGCACGGCCGTCACGACCTTCCTTGGCAGGTTAAAGGCGATCCTTACCGGGTATGGGTTTCAGAAATCATGCTGCAGCAAACTCAGGTAACAACCGTCATTCCATTTTATGAGCGCTTTATTCGCCGCTTTCCCGATGTGGTGACGTTAGCGAGAGCTAGGGTTGATACGGTGTTGAGTTACTGGACGGGATTGGGGTACTACGCCCGGGCCCGTAACCTGCATCGCGCAGCCAGGATCATTCTGCAGGAATATGACGGTGTGTTCCCGAATCAGTTTGAGAGTGTCTTGGCTTTGCCGGGGATCGGTAGATCTACTGCTGGGGCCATACTGAGTCTTGCCAGTGATCAACGCCATCCGATCCTGGATGGCAACGTCCGGCGGGTATTGGCAAGGTATTTTGCAGTAGCGGGAGAGATCTCGCGCAGAGAGACCGAAGCTGCCTTGTGGCAGTACGCCGAGGCGGTCCTGCCCAAGAGTGGCGCGCTGGCTGCACCGTTTAATCAGGCGATGATGGATCTGGGTGCACTGGTGTGCACTCGCTCTAAACCGCAATGCGGGGTGTGCCCCCTCGTTGGGAATTGTCAGGCCTATGCACTCGGCACGCCGACCGCCTTCCCTATCCGTAGCAGGAAGCGGGTTCGTCCTACTCGGGAGGTGACCTTCATCATTTTGAAAGATTCAAGCGGACGGGTGTTGCTTGAACGCCGGCCTGCTTCAGGTATCTGGGGAGGCCTCTGGGGGTTTCCTGAGTGCTCGTCGGATGAAACGCCGGTGCAATGGTGTCAACGCAGATTCCACACTCGGGCAATCGGGTCTAAGGCATTGACTGTGATACATCACGGCTTCACCCATTATGTCTTGAAGATCTATCCGCAGTCTTTGCGGGTGAGTGATGCCGCGGGCGCTAAAATCGGGGGTAAGGACCGCGTGTGGATCTCTCCCGGCGCGCCCGGAAGACGGGGTCTGGCTGCCCCTGTGAAGCAATTGCTGGAACAACTGGATAAGAAGGGACAAGAAAGATGAGTGATGAAATCCAATGTGTGGTGCTGAATCGCCCGGCCGAGTCGATGGCCCGTGCGCCCTGGCCCGGGGAGCTTGGTCAGCGTATTCTGCGAGAGGTCTCCAAAGAAGGCTGGCAGCAGTGGCTGTCCCGGCAGACCATGCTGATCAACGAGCAGCGCTTAAGTCCGATCAACCCGGAGCACCGCGCTTACCTCGAAGCGCAGATGACTGCGTTTCTGTTTGGTGATGGCGGTGATGAGCCAGAGGGTTGGGTAGCACCCGAAGAAGGCTAGATCTGGAAAAGTTGCTATACTGAGGCCTTTAATGAAGCACTATCCCCGGCTGACTGCCCCGCCTGAATAAACAACAATGCCACTCGACCGCGTCAGTGCGGTTTGGGGTCCGGCATGAACCGAACCCGCAACCGCCCTGGGCCGTCGAAAATACGGCGCCCATTCGGTGGCATGCCCGCCAAGCGCATACAACAATAATATCGTGGCATCGTGATCAGGTTTGTAGCTGACGGGATCACGACAAAGGAGTCATCATGATCGAAGCCAAAGCCCACAGTGCTTATGGCCTTGAAAACCACGGTCTGCGCAACCCGAAGACCGTCCACTGGAACCTGACCCAGGCTGCGCTCATTGAGCATGCCATCCGTAAAGGTGAGGGGGCTTTGACCCGTTTCGGGTCGCTGGTCGTCAACACCGGACAACATACGGGCCGTTCTGCCAATGACAAGTTTGTCGTTCGGGACGAAATCACCGAGAACGAGATCTGGTGGGGCAAAGTGAATGTGCCCTACACCCCTGACCACTTCGATGCACTTTTTGCGCGAATGTCGGATTATCTTGAACGCAAAGAATGGTACGTGCAGGACTGTTTCGCCGGCGCGGACCCTGCCCGGCGTCTGCCGGTTCGCATTATCAACGAACTTGCCTGGCACAGCGCCTTTGCGCGCAACATGTTTATTGTTGGGTCAGACGAAGAGCAGGCTCGCCATGAGCCAGGCTTTACTGTGATCAATGCGCCCGGTTTCTCCGCGGATCCTGCGTTGGACGGGACCAACTCACCGACCTTCATTATCGTCAACTTTTCCAAAAAGCTCGTCATTATTGGCGGTACGAGTTACGCGGGCGAGACCAAAAAGTCGATCTTTAGCGTCATGAATTACCTGCTGCCCCGTCAGGGCGTGCTGTCGATGCATGCGTCGGCCAACATCGGAGACGATGGCAGCACGGCGGTATTCTTCGGCCTGTCGGGTACGGGCAAGACGACGCTGTCGGCTGATGCATCGCGGACGCTCATCGGCGATGACGAGCATGGCTGGAGTGAGAACGGCATCTTCAATTTCGAGGGAGGTTGCTACGCCAAAGTGATCAAACTGTCTGCTGAGCAGGAGCCGGAAATATTCCAGACCACACGCACCTTCGGTACGATTCTGGAGAATGTGGTGCTGGATGAATCGGCCCGCGTGATTGATCTGGATGATGGTTCGCTGACAGAAAATACCCGCGCGTCCTATCCCATTTCCCAGATACCGAATGCCTCTGAGACCGGCCGAGGCAGTCAGCCGAAAAACATCGTCTTTTTGACCTGTGATGCATTTGGTGTTTTGCCGCCGGTAGCCAAACTGTCTGCCGCTCAGGCCATGTACCACTTTATTAACGGCTATACCGCAAAAGTGGCTGGCACGGAAAAAGGCGTTACCGAGCCCTCACCGACTTTCAGCCCCTGTTTTGGCGGGCCTTTCCTGCCTTTGCATCCGCGGCAGTACGCAAAACTCCTCGGGAAAAACATCGAAACCCATGGAGTGAAAGTCTGGTTCATCAATACCGGATGGACTGGCGGTGCCTACGGAACGGGTCAACGCATGGCCATCCACCACACCCGCGCGATCGTCAACGCTGCGCTCGACGGAAAGCTCGATGATGTGGCGACCGAGACGGATCCGATTTTCGGACTCGAGGTGCCGACCGAATGCCCCGGCGTTCCGGCTGACGTGCTGAATCCGCGAAACACCTGGACTGATACCAAGGCCTATGATGCCCAGGCGAGGGAACTGGCCGGACTCTTTCAGGGGAACTTTGCCAAGTACGCCGACGATCTGCCGGATGCCGTGAAGGCCGCCGGACCACTCGCAGCCTGACCGGATGCGAGCGATGTCATCGAAATCGTCAGGTAACTTGATCGAGCCGTCGGAGTCGCGTTGAGCCAAGAATCTTACGTATCCCTGGTCGAGCGGCTGTGGGAGCGTGATGTCACGCTCTGGCCGGGTGATGATGACGTCCGGGCCGCGATCCGCGATCGTCTCGGTTGGCTGGATAGCCCCCGCTGGCTCGCTGACAACCAGACACAGTTAAGCGATTGGGCCCGGAACATTCGTGTCCGCGGCTTTTCTCAGGTAGTCCTTGTCGGAATGGGAGGCTCAAGCCTCGCGGCTGAGGTGCTCGCTGAGGTTTTTGGCCCAGCCGGTGAAGGACTGTCTTTGACCATTCTGGACAACACTCATCCGGATGCCATCACCCAAGCCTTGGGCAATAGGGCGTGGTCGCGCATCCTCTTTGTTTTTTCATCAAAGTCCGGTTCCACGATCGAGATGCAGACCTTGTGCAGCTGGGTTCTGGATAACCTGGAAGAGCAGGGTGTGGCTGAACCCGGCGGGCAATGTGTCGCCATCACGGATCCGGGAAGCCCTCTTATGCATCTTGCGGTGCAGCGTCATTTTCTTGACTGCCTTGAGAGCCCACCCGATGTCGGTGGGCGCTTTTCGGCGCTGACTCCTTTTGCGATGGCGCCAGGCGCACTGCTGGGAATGGATCTTGCAGCGATCGTGCACAGCGCCTTGGAGTTGTCCGGGCAGTGCAAAGCTGAAAAGACCTCAGACAATCCTGGGCTCGCACTCGGAAGTTGGCTTGCGGAGCAATGTCTGGCTGGGCGTGACTGTCTGCAGTTGTGTATTGATGAACAATATCGTTCGTTTGGTTCTTGGGTTGAACAACTCATTGCCGAGAGCACAGGCAAGGAAGGCAAAGGCATGTTGCCATTGGACGGCGCAGACGCCTCGGCACCCAGATCCCGTGTTGCGAGAGTGATTCTCGGCGCCAGTACCAATGAGACTTTCTGGCAGCGCTACCCGGAATCGGATGATGACGGGATCCCGACCTGGCGGATCACGCTTGAGACAGAGACAGATCTTGGCGGTGAGTTTTTCCGCTGGTGTTTTGCGGTCGCGATCGCTGGCGCGGTTATGCAGCTCAATCCTTTCGACGAACCCGACGTCGCTGCGACCAAAGCGGCAACCCGCCAGTTGCTGGACGGGGAGGGCCCGCTGGGCTCCGGGACGCCACTGACCCTGCGAGATTTTGGCGCATCGCTGGCTTCTGCGGGGCAGGGAGCTTATCTGGCCATCCTTACCTATTTGCCGGATGAACCGGTGCTTTTGGATGTGCTGGAAGAGTTTGCAACGGCGGCGCGCGAGCACTTTGACCTTCCGGTCACGCTGAATCCCGGTCCCCGATATCTTCACTCGACCGGTCAACTGCACAAAGGTGGCAGCCCCCACGGCCTGTTTCTTTTTGTGCGGTCGGTGCCGGAGCGCGATCTTGATATCTTTGACGAGGACTTTGGGTTTGCGCATCTGAATCATGCCCAAGCGGAGGGTGACCGCGGGGTCCTGACTGATCGGGGTCGAGCCGTCTGCAGCATCGAGCTGGTTGGACCCACCATGTCGTGTGTCGCGCAGTTACGCGGTGCTCTTGCGCCGATCCTGTCTGCATGAAAGCGCTGCGCGCGATTTCCCTTGACCTCGACGATACGTTGTGGGCGATCTGGCCGGTCATAGAACGGGCAGAGAAGGCCTTGCATGACCACATCTGTAAAGCATTTCCCCGTATTGCCGAAGCGCAGGATGCGGCTGATCTGCGGCTTCAGCGGACTGAGATTTACGAGCAGCGCCCGGATCTGGCTCACGACCTGACTGAGTTACGCAGACTCTCCTTTGAGTTGTTGCTTGACCGTCACGGCTATGACCCTGAGGCGTCTCATGATCTGATTGCACGGTTTCTGGATCTTCGGCACAACGTGACGCTGTATCCGGATGTCGTTCCGGCGCTTGCCCGATTAAGTGACCGGTTTCCCCTGATAGCGCTCTCAAATGGGAACGCGGATGTTTCCCGTCTGGGCATCGGCCAATTTTTTCAAGGGCAGATCAGCGCCCGCACGGCGGGAGTCAAAAAACCGGACCCTGCGATTTTTGCGATGGCCTGTGAGCTTCTTTCCGCTGAGCCATCCGAGATACTGCACGTGGGAGATCATCCTGTAGAGGATGTTGTTGGCGCCCAGCAGGCAGGACTGAAAGGTGCCTGGGTCAATCGGGCGAAAGCGACATGGTCCGAGGAGCGCACTCCCCATTTGGTCGTAGAGGATCTAACACAACTTGCAGATCGGCTAGAGCAGATCGGATAACTAAAATTACGGGTCAGATTCATGGAGCGAAGTGTTGATGTCGCCGTCATCGGCGCCGGGACAGCGGGTCTCGCTGCCGTTAGCCAGGTTCGACAGGCGAATAAGTCTTTTGTGCTAATTAATGGCGGTGAACTTGGGACGACCTGCGCACGGGTAGGGTGCATGCCCTCGAAAGCACTGATTCAGGTGGGGCATGACCTGCATCGCCGCCAATTGTTCGATCGCGAAGGGATCGAGGGTGGGGAAGGATTGTCCGCCAACCTGCCGGACATTCTCGAGCATGTTCGAGACCTTCGCGACATTCTGGTAGATCGGGTGCTGGGGAACAGCACTGACCAGATGGAAGATGAGTTTCTCGATGGCTATGCGCGCTTCGTAGAGCCCGGCAGGCTGCAGGTCGGCGATGAAGTCATCCAGGCGGAGAACATCATCATCGCGTGTGGGACCCGTCCGGTGGTGCCGCCGGCGTGGGTGGATTTTGGCGATCGGATTCTCCCCAGCGATACCCTGTTTGAGCAGGAAGACCTGCCGGAATCTGTCGCCGTGGTGGGTCTTGGCATCATGGGCCTGGAGCTCGGTCAGGCACTGGCGCAGCTCGGCGTAG
>MDSX01080664.1_pt1 | contig 14959 bp, 11 predicted proteins | sample 811141 | NCBI WGS metagenome assembly MDSX01 (sample SAMN05326642, study PRJNA326480) | marine metagenome | isolation source: seawater | place: Atlantic Ocean: South East | collected 2010
GCTTCCCTGGCTCTGGATATGCTAAGGTACTCCCTATCCCTGGATACAGACAACATGGAGGAGGCCTCCAGGACTCGAGACTCGATTGAGGCCAAGATTGGCTCGGATGACCCAAGGGTGCCCTCTCTGAACCTGATGTCCAGGCTGTCGGCGGCAACAGAGGGCGAGGCTTTCCTATACGAGGCACTGGAGGATGCCAGATCCCACATTGAATCTACGAATGACCAATTCGACAGACTTCGGACTATCCACATGTGCCTCGAGGCAAGCACAGTGCCGCCTGATTGGCTAGTGGAAGCCCACTCAGAATTCGACCATGGGGCCCTGAACGAGTCCATGGCCCACCATCGTCGCGCCTTGGCCCACTGGTGGTACTGGAGGGGGACGGTCAACAGGGACGAGAGGCTCTCGAGCTGGAAGGAGGCTATAGTCAGAATGCGTTCTTCCGGCAGTATAAACGCGGCCAGGGAGCTTACAGCCAGACTTGGCCGAGAGCTCTAGATCTCGGCTCCGATGAGGGTCCTAGTGTCGACGATGCCCGGAACGGACCGGATTCCCTGAACGATGGCCTCCGTGAGCTCGGACTCTTCGTCAGCCTCTACCTTCACGAAACAGTCGAAGTTACCGAAAACCACCCAGATGCCCTTGACGCATTCCACTTGTGCCACTTGCTCCCTCACCCTGACCTCCTGTCCGGGCTCGGTCGTTATCAGAACGAATCCTACAGCCAACTCTACACCTCCACCGCGATCAATGTCTCTGTCTTCCTGACCCCTTCCACGTGTCTCATCTCCTCAATCAGGGTCCGCGACATCTCCTTCTCGCTCTCGAAGTCTATCCTCGCAACCAGGTCCAACTCGCCATATACCACAGACACCTCCGACACGGATTCCATTTCTAGAAGTTGAAGGTAAACGTCCCTCTCGCGTCCTGGGGAGCAGGATATCAATATCCAAGCCAGTGCCATTCGAACGTTCCGCCCATCTGGACGCTTATGACTCCTACTGTGTCAAACTAAGTATGGGTCAAATGACGCAAGTCATTAACCCTGATTGCGAATGGCATTGCCCATGCGCTTGGCAGTCTCGCTTGTCCTGATGCTACTACTGGCTCCGATTTTGTCAGGGACATCTGCGGGTCTAACGCGGTCTACGACTGTATGGAGCGGAACAATCTCGTTGCCTGACGGTTATCTTGTCCAATCCAACCAGGTTCTGGTCATACAGGCCGGGACATCAATTCTACTTGGGGATGGGGAACGCCTAGGTGTTGACGGCAGGATTTCCATCGAGGGGACAGAATCCTCGCCAGTGACCGTAGAGTCCATTTCAGGCGATCACAGAGGCCTGATATTCAATTCCAGTTCGAACAATCTGGGCTCTACCATCGACAACCTCACCATCACAGGTGGGGAGTACGGGATCACCATCTATGGTAGTAACCCCTTGATTAGCAACCTACACGTGTTCGATGCGGACAGAGTAGCAGTCGATCTTTTCGATGGGGCATCTCCGACCATCAGGGATATCGTGATAGATGGAGGTGGACAGGAAATTCATGGGACCTCATCCACATGGAGGTACGGAATAGGAATCTCGTCAGGGGCCTCCTCAGCACCCATAGTACAGGGGGCTAGCATCGGGAATCTGGTTACCAGAGGCGTCAACCTCTGGTTCAACTCAGGAGGCCTCTGGAGCGGAGTCTCCGTCCACAACATCTCCGGTGCGACCATGGCTGCTGCGGCAGGTATTTGGATTGAGGACTCGATCCCCCTCTTCACCGACTCCAACATCACTAGGTCGGACAACGGGATCATTGTCAGGCATATATCCGACACCACAACACGACCGACCTTCCTAGACACGAAAGTAGAGGACTGTCAGTACAGAGGCGTACTGGTCGAGCGCTACGATCACACCAACTACTCGAACCTGCAGACTAATGCCATCTTCTCCGGTCTGGAGATCAGGGGGACAGGCGGACCTAATGCGAAGACGCCAGGTCTCGGAATTGGCGCAGCCTTCGACATCAACACATCGGGAGCCAGAATCGAGGATGCTGTGATAGAGGAAAACGCGATTGTGGGTGTCCGGGCTTACACCGCCGACTCCTCGACCTCGCTGTCAAATGTGACAATACGAAACAATGGCCCGGAGTCTCCTTCCAAGCCTCATGAGGGAGCAGGATTGCTATTCAGAAGCACCAGTTGGACCAGTAAGGGCCCGGCAGAGGTGTCGAATCTGGTAGTTCAGAACTCCACAGGAGCCGGAGTCGTGATGGCCAAGGGAGGCGTCATTGGCAGTAACTGGACAATCAGCGGAAATGGTGCCAACGGAGTCTCTTTCGTGGAATTCCACCCTCGGGTAGAGTATCTGCTCAGCGAGGAAAATGCTGGTAGCGGAGTTTCAGTATCAGATTCTAGTAACGTCGAGTTATCCTTCGTACACACGTCCGGGAACGGCATAGGCTCACCAGAATCAGCCGGGCTCTACTTCCAGGAGTCGAACTATGTGATGAGCGGTGGAAAAAATGTGACCTGCCACTCTTGCTCCTCGGACGGGGATCAGAGAGGGATAGTGATCAGGGACAGCATCGATATACAGCTGATATCCACAACCATCGAGGGTGCACTCTCGGAACCATCCTTGGATATCGACAACACTGGAAACCTGTTCCCAGGCATTGTCATCCTAGACGACATAGCGATCAACTCTCCCTCCTCCAACTACTCCGTATGGCTAGAGGGGGTGGATGCCCAGATCAGCGGACTTGACCTCAGCGGGGATGGAGGGGGGATGTACTGGAAGGCTCGAGGGTCCAATCCTTCATCCTTCTCTGACAGCGTCATCTGGGACAGTCCTTCCCACTGTTTGGACCTGCACTCGCATACCGAGTTGAGAGTGACAGGCATCTCCTTGTTTTGCGATAACCTCCCATGGATAGATATCAGCACAGTCAACTTCACCGACTCCTCACTAGAAACTCGCACTGGCGCCGAAAGCTCATTCTCCCTGAACACAAGTTCCCATCTCCGTTGGATTTCTTCAGACCCGATTCTCACCCCGGAGAGCTCCGAGGACGACGTCATAGTGGATATCATGTGGATGCTCGATGTTCACACAATCAATCAGAATCTCCTCAATATCCCAATGGCCTCTGTAAATATCTCCTTTGATCAGTTCGAGAGCGATGTCAATGCGACTCAGCCATACGAGGGCAGATTCTCATATGGCCCATTTATCGGTGAACGCTGGACAGCCATCCAAGGCTGGTCCAACATTAACACAGCATATGTAGGCTGTACATATGATGAGGTGCACAACACCTCAGAGCCAACACAATTGGACAGCGACTCGACGGTTTTCTGTCAGGTCGAACTGAGTAACCAGCCTCCGTTCATCCTTTGGGACTCTCCTTCTGATGAGTCCGAGTACTCCAGCGGAAGCGAGATAGTATTCGATGCTAGAAAGAGTTGGGATCTAGACTTCGATGAGCTAACCTACAGTTGGGCTAGTAGCATAGACGGGGATTTCTCAGCCTCTTGCTCTATTGTATCCAGCAACGCATCTCTATTCATCGCAAACCAGAATCAGACGGAGCCTTGCCTGAGGGATGGGAGCCAGTCAATAACACTGGAAGTATGCGACTCAGAAGGGCACTGCGTCAATGAGACTCGTACAATTGAGCTGATCAACCTACCACCCGTTATGAATGTCGGGACCTCGCCACCAATTACCTCCTGGGGGACTCTATACCTCGGAGAAACCGCAAACGTCACCATAGATCTCACCGGGACTTTCGACCCTGAGGAAGATCAGCTTTGGTGCTGGGCCTCAGCCTCTTACGAGTCTGACCCGGATCCTGACCCGGATAACCCCCATTGTCCGTTGCAGATTGTCAGGTCTTTCAGGAATTCCGATGCTGCCTCTTTCAGCGTCTCAGTAAATGCATGGGATGGGGTTAATCCTGTAGAATCATGGACATTCAATGTCGAGTTGTACAATGAAATCCCTATCCCGGTCATGGAAATCTCTCGAACAGGGGAGACCTCTTCAGATTGGGTGGCACTTACAGGTTCTGATACCACGGACCCGGAGGGGGACGCAGTCAGATTCGAGTTTCACAGCGATATAGATGGACTACTTGCTGAAGGGACCTCGCCGGAACTCTCCGAATGGACTGGAACCCTGAGCAAGGGCGTCCACACCATCACCATGAGGGCAAGTGACACTAGGGAGGAACACGTAGGACAGTGGAATGTGTACTCAGAGATCCTCCAAGTGTCTAACTCCCTCCCTAACGTACTGATTTCCAACCCTATCTCGGGTATTTACACTGACTCTTCGGAGCTGATAAATCTAGAATCCACTGGTTCTGGAGATTGGGACCTCTCTTGCTCCGAACTCCCCGAAAATGGCAGTGGTCTACTTTGCAATCCGACTGCGATTACCAGCAGAGACCTCGTCTCAGTCCTCTGGGAGTCCGACAAGGTGGATGATCCTCTTGGAACTGATTGGGAGCTAAACACCAGATTACAAGCAGGTACGCATCTTATCTCACTTACTTTGGACGATGGGAGTGGTCCAGTATCTGATCAGATCGAGATATACGTCTCTGACTCTGCACCATTGCTAGTTCTCGACTCTCCGATACCAGACGTTCAGGTACACTCGAACCTTCCCGTTCTATTCGACTTCAGGAGATCTGTTGACATGGACGGTGACGAGTTCTCAGTCTCAGTGTCTTCAGATCTTCAGGGCCCTATTCTAGACTCCAAGTCCACGGAATATTGGTACAGTGACTACCTCACAGCAGGAGTCCACAACCTGACCTTCCTGCTCATCGATCAGAATGGCAAGGAGAGGATACACCAACAGACGATCACCGTCCTGGAGACGGGACCCGTGGCCGTAATTTCTGGAATGTCGGATGGGCAGTACCTCCCTCCGGGCCAAGCAGCGACTCTTATCGGAACAGAATCGTTCGATTACGACAACGATATCGTACTCTATGAGTGGAGAATCGACGGATCTCTAGTAAGTGACAGCACGACTATAGAAATGACGTTCCAACCCGGACCCGTAAGGATAGACTTGCTGGTCCAGGACTCCAGGGGGGACGTATCCGTCGCGTCAGTAAACCTCACCATTGGATCAAGCTCTCCGGAAGTATTCGATCTGATGGTCTCAGTACTCAGGGTGGAGGACGGAGTCCCCACAGAGGTCACTACAACAGTAAGGGTCCAGGACGCAGATGGAACCACCGAAACGGTTCGAGGTGAGTTAATTTCCGGAGGGAAGTCAGTTGCCATGTACTTCTATGACGATGGGACTAACGGAGACTCGGTAGTTGGTGATGGGATTTGGACATCAAGATTCTCATGGGTGGTCACGGGAGGGTCTTGGGCAAGGGTGGAGGTGTTCGCGATCGATGGCGATTTGGTCAGTCCCGCTCAGGTACACACAGTCCCCATCGAGGAATCTGGCAACGGTGGCCTAGATTCATGGATCTCTTCCTTCGGAATCCCCGTCTTGGTGATCGCGATAGTTTCACTCTCGATGGCAGGGGTGGCTTACAGTCGAGCAAGAATGGCGGAGATCGCGAAGGACATGGAGATAATCGAGTCCTGGTCATCCTTCGATCCTAGAGAATTGGACGAGGAGTTCGACTCCGAGGACTAATTCTCTGGTCCCCAGGCCGTCCTCTCTCTGTTCATCCCCATTCTCTTGGCGAACAGGAACTTGAAGTTCTTCCAACCGTCACCCCACGTGCTAATCTCGGCCTGCCCCACCCTAGTGCGGTATGGGACTGAAACCTCAACCGCCTTGGACCGTCCGAAGCACCTCCTCGCATTGATCTTCATCTCCTCAGAGAGGGGCATACCGTCGTTGGTAGGTCGCATCCTGGGGTTCTCCATGATTTTCTTCCAGAAGACCCACATTCCAGATTGGGAGTCGTGAATTCCATAGAAGAAAAGCATCCTAGCCGTGAAGGAAAGTGCCCAGTTCCCGAATCCGTGTAGGCCAGACATAGCACCATCTTCCGCCTTCCTTAGGCGGTCGCAGGTGATGAACTGCAAGTCATCCTCGACCAGTCTTCGAACTAATTCAGGAACCTCTTCCCCCGGATACGTACAATCTGCATCCATGGTCACAATAACTTGTCCGGGAGCCATCTGGAAACCCGTCCTGTAGGCTCTCCCGTACCCCTTTCTCCCCTCAAGGTAAACTGTGGCTCCCTCTTGCTCTGCCAGCTCTCTAGTCCTATCCTCTGAATTGCCATCAATCACCAAGAAGTCCAGCTTCTGGCACCAACCGTCGTTCGGTACCGATCGGATGGTATCCACTATGGCCTCCTCCTCGTTCCTAGTCGGTATTACGACCGTGACGTGCACAGGTAATGGTCCTTCCATGGGGATTTGTCTAAAAAGGACCTATTTTTGAACCATTGTAGTGATTATAACTCCCGCTCTCTTCAATAATAACGCCCCGAACCGGTTTATTGGGGAGCAACATGCATGTCGCTATGATTTCCGGAGAGTATCCTCCTCGTTGGGGGGGAATGGGCTCAACTGTGTACCATCTATCATCAAGATTGGCAGACATGGGCCATATGATCTCAGTCATTACCAGGAAATCTAGGAGTGAACCTCCGCGTATGAAAAATGTAGAGATAATCGAGGTTCCGTGGTTGAAGGTTCCATTGGAATTCACCAGATCTTACGGTAGGTCAGCCCTCAAAGCTCTAGTCCGCCTCAATTCCGAGAACCCAGTCGATGTTGTTCATCTCCATTGCCCCATGGTATCTTGGAACGACTCTCAGTTCGACAGATGCATCAGCGAAGTAGCCCCAGTAGTATCTTCGATGCATGGTACATGGCTCGGTGAGAGGGATGGCTTAACTTTAGCAGCAAGATACGGGGAACCGGCAGTTTGGTCCAATCCTAACGATATCGCGATACGCTTCATGGCAGGGAGGTACTCAAACTTCGAGAGGTCGGCAATCCGGAAATCCTCTGTGATAGTTCCAAACTCAGAGGCTACAAAGCTAGATCTGGAATCAAGGTATTCCGCTCCTCCCGATTGGGACTGCGAGGTTGTACACTGGGGTGTTGACACGGGCATGTTCGTCCCCATGCATCTCGATAGCGAATCAGAAACGCATAATCTGAGTGAGATCAGGAAGCGTTACGGAATTGGTACCGGAGTCAAACTGTTGCTAGCCGTCGGAAGGCTAGCAGCGCGGAAGGGTCACGGTTTGTTGCTGCGCTCTTTCTCAAAGGTGGCCGAGTCCACTGACTCTCACTTGGTAATAATCGGCAGAGGATCGCTGCGTCGAAGGCTGAATCGCATGGCTTCGAGACTCGGCATCAGCAATAGAGTTACGATAGAATCTGGAATGGATTTCGAAGGAATTTCCGAGATGTATAGGGCCGCCGACCTAGTCGTTTACCCGTCATACTATGAAGGACAAGGACTAATCCCTCTGGAGGCAATGAGTTCCGGGACTCCCGTGGTTACAGTGGACCATGGACCTCTTCCGGAGATGGTTGACTCCAGAGTGGGGGCGCTCTTCGAGATTGGATCGGTCGACTCGCTTTCTGAAGTGATATCCTCCGAGCTTTCGTCGAATGAGATCCTTCTTCAGAAGGGAGCTGAAGGCAGGCAGAGGGTCTTGGAGAGATTCACTCTCGATGGGAACGCCGAGAGATTCCTAGAGGTTTATGCCCGAGCATGTCGTTGAATCAAAATCGGGGAAACTCTTGATTGCTGACCCTCTCTCCGGAGTATGTGGAAGACAGAGGAGTAAACCCTAGGAGGTCGAATAGCGCGACAACCGCAAACTTCGCGATTATCACACTGGTGGGATATCTAGTTCTGGTAAATCTGAAACCAATTCTAATGCCTCTGGCAATAGCGGTTCTGTTCTATTTCCTGATCAGAGCTCCAGAGCAATACCTCATCCAGCGCTTCGATGTTGTTGCAAGGATGCCCATGCTGGCCTACGGAGTACTCCTAGCGTTGGGGGCCCTCGCCTCTTACGGAATCTCCATCCTTCTGTATAGGAATATCGACCAGTTCACGGACGAGATGAACAAGGAAGGCGGCCTGATAGAGAAATTCGACGAGAAGTGGACCAACCTAGGCGAGGCAAACCTCTACGGTCTAGAGGATGTGATTACCAGCCAGGAAACCATAGAGAACGTTCTGGACCCGCAGAACATTCAGGATTTCGCTACCAACATACTCGCAGATCTAGCCTCATTCATGACCACGATGTTAACTGTGGCAGTCTTCGTGATATTCCTTATTCTTGAGGAGAAGAGCCTTCCAGGGAGGTTCAAGGCGGCCTTTCCAGGATCTTATGGCAGGGTCAGAACGATAGTCTCAAACTCTTCTGAGGCGATTTCTACATACGTTATTTCGAAGGCTACTTGTAGCGCTGGTCAGGCAATAGTGCTGTCATTTCTACTATGGTTCATGGATATCCCGGGTTGGTTTTTGTTCGGGGTCCTTTGCTTCTTGCTAGACTTCATCCCGATTCTAGGGGCGATCCTCGCTACCTTGCCTCCGATGATGATTGCATTGATAGTGCTCGATCCCCTTCAGGCATTGTTGTTAGGCGCCCTTCTTATCGGGAACCAGCAACTCTTTGGGTCATTTATCGAGCCTAATCTCTCTGGCCAGAGGCTAGGGATTTCTCCTCTAGTCCTGCTACTCACCGTGATGGTAAGCGCTTCTGTCTGGGGCATCTCCGGCGCTATTATCGGAGTCCCAATCATGATAATCGCACGAATCGCACTTGAGGAGGACGAGAGGACCCGGCCAATCGCACTAATGCTCGCAATGAAGGTCCATGAGGAAGAGTAGAGTCAGCGCTCGGAGATCAACAACAAGACTCCTTCTCCCTTGATTTTCACGATATCCCCCGTCCCCTCATTGTGCAGTCCCCTCGATGAGAGAACTAGGTTTTCTCCATCTATCTCCCATCTCGCTCCTGAGATCCAAACCTTTCCAGGCCCAATAGCGAAAACTGAGAATACCTCCCCTTCTTCGAATTCAGCGGAGAACTCTCCGTCATCTGGGTGGATTCTGGTAGAGACTTGCTCATCGTGATGGATTCTGATCCTTGCCCCTGGGGGGGCGTCGTTCATGGAACCCCAGTTTCCGAGAATGTGACTGGGGTCCCCTCCATCCGCTCCGACAATCTCAATTTCCTCGAATCCCCTATCCATCAGTTGTTCAATCGACTTAGCCAGGTCATTGAAAGATTGTTCATTGAGGGGGAGAGTCCTACCCTTCCAACAAGATTCGTCAACGGAGTCCATGTCCCCTAGAACCTCGATTACCTCTATTCCCAGACCACGTGCCTTGTCGGCACCACCATCTACTCCGAACACGGGTGCCTCAGTTGACAAAACCCATTGGACTACTGACTTAGATGGTATCGAACCATTACACCAGAGCACTCCTCGCATTCACTCACCTATCGAATTGAGACCTTGCCCTCTGATAGGATAGTAGACTCCTCCAGCAATACCTCAGGGTCCCTGATAGTCCCTCTTTGATGGATGCCCACTCTAGCAGAGCCTCCCATGTGCGTGTTGTCCCCAAAGCCGAAATAGGCCCCTCCCCGAATTACTAGGTCCTCTACTCTGTTACCGATGATCTCAGTAGCCTTCGGGTTCATTCCGAATCCAAACTCAGCGACTGTCCATATCAGATCCCTCTTGGAGCCCCTGACTCCTGCCTTGGCCATTTCGAAAGACTCCTCTATCTCATTGGCGATTTCCCCTCCAGAGATTTTTACTACCATTCCTTTCTCAATGTCTAGCGACAGGGGCTCCTCTAGCATAATGCCCTCCCAAGACCCGTCGATTACGATAGTCCCGTTCATGCTTCCCTCCTTGGGAAAGACGAAAACCTTGCCAGCGGGCAAATTAGCGATTTGCCCTGGTCTGTTGCATATTCCATTATCTTCAAGCACCCATCTCCCACCTGTCATGAATTCTATTTCAGTGCCAGATGGGGAACTGACTCGAACCCTCCTCTTCCTCCTGAAAACAGAACCCATCCCGCTGATCTCTCTCTGGAGGGCGTTATAGTCCGCGGTCATGCCTCCCGTTTCGAAAGAGACCCTTCCTATTCCTGGCATGGACACTATCCTCGCTCCTTCCTTTGTCGCCTGTTGCCTCGCTCTGGTGTGTGTGAGCGAGTCCTTGGTTGCTATGATTATCACCCTGTTCTTCCTCATGATATCCGCGACAGGTAGGGGGGGTTCCTTGCCTGGCTTCTGCGTTGGAGGCATCATCACAAGCAGTATCCTGTCCGTGACCCGTGCAGCCTCTTCGTAGAGTGATTGTCCTACTTCTGCTGTCTCTGGGTCTGTGATGACCAGGACATCCTCCTCTCTCCTTACTTGGAGACATGTACGAATAACCGACCTAGCGGTAGCCAGCATCGCCTCCGATTTGCCATCCTTGGTTCCACTCCCCTCAGTCGCCATTGCTGTTGAGCCTAGGTGGGCTTCAGTCTTGATACTTCACTCCACTAGGGAAAGGTCCTTTGTTCGGTTGGAAATCTCTGCGAAGATGTCCGAAACGAATTCCTCGAGGGGAACGCCGTTCTTCTGATTCCCGCCCCTGCTCCTGATCGATACAGAGCCTCCCTTCATCTCGTCGTCCCCAAGAATTAGCATGTAAGCAGGGCGACTCTTCCTGTGTGTTCTTATCTTCTTACCAATTGTGTTGTCAGAGTCATCAACTTTCACTCTGACCCCTGCGATTTTCAGAGTCTCCGCTACGTGCTCTGCGTATTCCTTATGCTTCTCCGAGATGGTGATTACTTGAGCTTGCACTGGGGAAAGCCAGGTAGGCAGGTTTCCAGCCCACTGCTCAAGAAGGAAAGCTACGAACCTCTCATGAGTGGATAGTGGGGCCCTGTGGATTACGAAGACCTCCCCGTTCTCGTTCCCAGTCTCGTCCATATAGGATAGTCCGAACCTCTCCTTGGCAGCGAAGTCGAGTTGTATGGTGGACATCGACTCCTCCCTTCCCAGAGCCGTTCTGAATTGTATGTCTATCTTGGGCCCATAGAATGCAGCCTCGCCTACTGCCTCGGTGTATTCGACCCCTAAGCCATCCATGATCTCTCTCAGGTGGTTCTGGGTAGCCTCCCAGTTCTCCGGCTGATCGATGTACTTGTCCTTGTTATCCGGATCCCAAAGAGACAAGCGGAAGTCGTAGTCATCGAAACCGAACGTTTCGTAGTATTCCTGAGCCATCCTGACGTTGCTTCGGACCTCACTTGCCACTTGATCTAAGGTACAGTAGACATGAGCATCGTTCATCGACAGCATCCTGACCCTTAGAAGTCCTGCTAGCGTTCCGGATAACTCGTTCCTGTACACAGTACCGTACTCTGCGATTCTGATAGGAAGGTCCCTGTAGGACCTCTTGCTATTCGTGAAAACTAGGTGATGCATAGGGCAATTCATCGCTTTGAGGTAGTAATCACCGTCGTCCATCTTCATCGGCGGGTACATCCCCTCTGCGTAGTGCGGCAGATGGCCGGATGTCTCGAAAAGCTCCTTCTTCCCAAGAACCGGGGTAGTCACTCTGTCGTACCCATATGCCTCCTCTGTTTCTATTGCGAAGTTCTCGATCTCTGACTTCAGTATCTCGCCGTAAGGTAGCCAAACAGGCAGGCCCTTACCTATCAGCTCGTTAATCATGTAGAGTCCCATCTCCTTCCCTATCTTCTTGTGGTCTCTCTTTGCAGCCTCTTGTATCTGCCTCTCGCGTTCCTTTAGCCCATCCTTGGAAGGATAGCACATTCCGTAAATCCTGACCAGCGACTCCCTATCCTTGTCCGCCCTCCAGTAGGCTTGGCTGGTACTGGTTAGTTTGAACCACCTCAATTGGGAGGTCAGCGAAACATGAGGGCCCCTGCAGAGGTCGATGAAATCTCCCTGACGGTAAGCCGACGAGCCCACATCATGACCGATTTTCTCATCCATTATTTCCAATTTGAACGGGTTTGAGGAGAAAGTCTCCCTGAGTGACTCGTTGTCGAGTTCCTCCCTCTCAATCGGGATGTTCTGCTTCACCAGATCTTTCATCCTCTTCTCTATTTGACGGAGTTCCTCATCACCAATTGGGTCCATTGCGAAGTCATAGTAGAATCCGTGTTCTATCGGTGGTCCGATTGTGGGTTTTGCATCTGGATAAAGCTGAGTCACCGCTTGAGCCAGGAGATGGGCGCAGCTGTGTCTTAGGATGTACAAACCCTCATCGGAATCTCCCAATATCGGCTCTATCTTGCAATCCTCATCAAGAGCGAAGGACATATCCCTCTCCTCTCCGTTTACGAAAGCGGCCACTGCTCCCGACTTCCTCCCATGGACGTTTTTGATGACCTCTCCAGCACTGATTCCCCTTGCATACTCGTGAGACTCGCCGCCTCCAATGTCAACGGAAATCATTCCCACTGTGGCAACCCTCGTCGGCTACGCCGACGGCCCGCTGATATGAATGGCTTGGCCATAAATTGCTACTGCAGCACTCATTCTATGGTGAATTGGGTGCCCGCCTTCCCTTCTACCATCTCAGCGATGTCCGTCAACGCGCCAATTACCGCCCGCTCTCCAGTCCTCATTACGAAGTCACACGCCGCCTCTACCTTCGGACCCATCGATCCGGGCTCAAAATCCATCTTCGATATTTCATCGGGAGTGGTGCTTCGTATCAACTCCTGCCTTTCAGTGCCCCAGTCGCGATATACTCCATCTGCGTCAGTAGCCAGGATCAGCAGCCTTGCCCCCAACTGCCTTGCTAGCAAGGCACTGGCCTTGTCCTTGTCAATTACCACTTCAATACCCTCAAGTGACCCTTCAGAGTTGTATACAGTTGGTATCCCACCGCCACCCGCACAAATCACAATTACCCCCTTCTCCAAGAGCCAGTGAATGGGGCGTAGCTCGAAGATCCTGTGTGGCTCAGGAGAGGGAACTACCCTCCTCCAGCTGCTTCCATCCTTCGAAATAGACCATCCCTTCTCTTCGGAGATCCTCCTAGCCTCATGCTCGCTGTATATTGGGCCAATTGGCTTGGTGGGATTTTCGAAGGCGGGATCATCTGGATCGACCTCCACCATCGTTAGTATCGTAGCCAAAGAACTCTCAGTCGGCAGGAGGTTACCTAGCTCCTGTTGTATTGCGTAACCCAGCATCCCCTCTGTCTGAGCGCCCAAGACATCCAGAGGGTACTCCTCCGCTTCCTTGTATGACGCGGATTGTAGGGCCAGGAGCCCCACTTGCGGACCATTCCCATGGGTGATAACCAGTTGGTGCTCCTTAGCTAGTGGTGCCAGCTCCTTGCACGCCTCTCTGACGTTCCGCCGCTGATTCTCGGACGTTGGCTCCTCTCCCCTCTTCAGGAGAGCATTCCCACCCAGCGCTACTACCAGCCTCACGATAAGTTCCCGAGCGTGAACCGATAAGAACACGTCCCCTCTCCGATATACATGGTGCGCATTGGCCTGCTTGCAAACCCAGATGCCGGACTCGGGGGGAGGCTAGGTCTGAAGGGGTCAGATGGGCAGGCAGAATTGGCAAGGTCAAGAGGAGCAGAGGATAGGTCAGGACCCAGATTGAAGTCGATGCTGGAGTATTTCTCCAAAATCCACAGGAAAGGAGAGGGTGACTTGGAATGGGTAACTAGCAGAGGGAGGATGGGAACTGACTGGATTCCGAATGAGATGAACGGAGCAGTAGTAGTTGAAACTCACCAGTCCAAAGGAACCACGTCAGCATCAGATACGGAGGATGCTGTCCGATCAATGGTAGGTTCGGAAATAGATTTGCTCATCTACTCCGGTGGAGATGGGACGACTCGAGACATCGTGGCCTCGCTTTCCAATCTAGAGTCCTCGGAAACTCCCGTAATAGGCGTCCCATCTGGGGTAAAGATGCATTCCGGCTGTTTCGCTAGCTCCCCTAAGGGTGCTGCAGAGGTATTGTCCTCGTGGATTAACGGGGATTTGTTAGTTTCTAGTACTGAGGTTCTGGACCTGGACGAGGATTTGTACAGGGAGGGAAAATGGGTGGTTCGACTCTATGCAGAGGCATTCTCCCCAAACTCCCCTAGGTGGATGCAAGGATCGAAGGAACTTGTGCAGACTGAGTCGGAGGATGACATCGTCGTAGGACTTTCAGAGCACATAAGGGAATCACTGGTTAGTGAGGATCACCTAATCATCTGGGGCTCGGGTGGGACACTGAGAGCGATTGGTGAGAACAACGGGTTCGAGTTGACAACTCTGGGTATTGACGCTACCATGGGAAGTGAACTAGTGGGTACCGACCTAGATGAGTCAGGGATACTATCCATATTGCGTTCTCATGATGGCTCGACAACTCTCCTTTTGTCCCCCATGGGGGGTCAGGGTTTCCTAATCGGAAGAGGGAACCTGCAATTATCACCGGCTGTCCTGGAATCAATTGGAATCGACAACATTCTTGGCGTACTAACTCCGGCTAAGCTACTCACGGTGAGGAAACTTAGGATCGAGACCGGGGATGAGGGACTGGATGCGAGATTCTCCTCAATGAGATACATGAAGGTGCTTCAGGGATACAGGACAACCCGCATTCTACCTGTATCAGTGGATTAGATTTCCATTCCCGATGCGGCCATTAGGAGACCTAGGAATGGTGGACTGGGACGATCTGGCCTGGACTTGAATTCTGGATGGTACTGAGTGCCAACGTAGTATGGATGCCCATCAAGCTCCATAATCTCACAACGCTCCCCAGTCTCGTCCTTTCCTACGTAGATTAGTCCTGCCCCCTCAATCTCTCCTATCAGCTCAGGATTTACCTCATATCTGTGCCTGTGCCTCTCGTCGACGTATCCCCCTCCGCCATACAACCTCCTAATTTTGCAATCATCCACAAGGAA
>MDSX01052868.1_pt1 | contig 14947 bp, 10 predicted proteins | sample 811141 | NCBI WGS metagenome assembly MDSX01 (sample SAMN05326642, study PRJNA326480) | marine metagenome | isolation source: seawater | place: Atlantic Ocean: South East | collected 2010
AATTTCACACTGTATTACAGTATTGTAATCTCCATAGCTTGAGTTTGTGGATTCTTTTCTAGTGATCTCATCGAAAAAGAAAACTTGATTAAGAGGATTGTTGACTGTATTGTCTTGATATTTATTCCACGACAAAAAGATCCCCGTCATTGGCAAAATGGATAGGACCTTCGTATCCTTTCAGTTCCTTCTTATACAATGATTTCATGATTCTGATGTCAGGAGCTGGGGCAAAATGATGCAATACGAGTTCCTTTACATTTGCCTTAGTGGCGATATCTGCCACTTCTGCTGGAGTAGTGTGATAATCTTGAATGTCGTGAATGATTTTAGCATTTCTAGTCATTCCTGCATCTTGTACTATCACTTCCATTTTTTGAAGGAGGGAGTTTAGAATGACCTCGTGGAGAAGCAAGTCTGCATCTTTAGACATTTCAAGCAAGAGGTTATTTTTCTTAGTGTCGCCACTGATGACTACCTTTTTGCCTTTGTATTCTATGGCATAGCCTACAGCAGGTTCTATAGGTTCATGATTGACATCAAATGCCGTGATCGTAATTCCGTCGTTATCATACACCACTTCTTTGTCGTCTTGTACATTTTTGAACTCATGAGCTATTGCTCTGGCTTTGGATACATCCATAATAGTGGTTCCGTGATGATCTACACGATGTTTGTTTTCTATGTGGAGCAATTGATTTATTGCCTGATTGATAGTATCCGCACCATCGGGACCATAGAGATGCAATTCAGTTGTTCTTCCCATTAGCCATGACTGACTGACCAATGAGGGCAAATCCATAAAATGATCAGAATGCCAGTGGGTAATGAAGATGCCATCTAGGCGATTGAGTGGTAATCCAAAATTGGTTGCCTTCCTCACTACACCATCTCCTACGTCAAACATGAAGAAATGCCCATTCACAATGATAGCGGTGCCAGTCTGTGCCCTATCTCCTGGCAGAGGTGATGAAGTGCCGACTGTATAGACATAGATACGGTCTTTATCTTCTAGTAATTGATTCATTTCAGCTACTTGTGCCTGATTGTTTTTAAGCTGTGTATTGAGCATGAAAGGGAGAAGCGTCTCTGGGAAGAAGGTAGTTACCACCATACCTATAATTATGAGGAGGAGAATGAGCCCAAAGAGGTATTTTATAATTTTTTTCATTGTACAGGATTGATAGAGTTATACTTTTTAAAATTGATTCTCAGCTGTATTAGAAGACATATGATGATCAATAGCAACGGAAATATGATAGACAATCCACCCAAGGTTAAAACCGAGGTTGTAGGAAATGCAATCGTTTTTTCCATGGCGGCAATCTTATAATCATGAAATTGGGCAAAGCTTGGATCTGTACTCATTTTCATCATTGTTCGCATACTCCGATATCGTACTACAGCACCAGAAGACCATTCATCCACATCATCCAGTCCCCATCTCTCCACGGCATCAAAAGTCGTATTACCACTGTACAATGGATAACTTCCATGCTTGAGCAAGAAAGAGAATACATGCTTGGTGTAAGTGTCTAGAATCTCACTTGAAGAGTTGCCAGCTTTTTTTCCATTGATCAGTTGAGGCGTGTCATAGAGCTTAATCGCATTGACCATATATAGTGGTTTGCCATTGTCACTAGCCATCAAAGCTCTTAGCCGTTGGGTATCTCTGTCAGGGTATATCTTTTGGTATTCACTGGCATAATGGTCTATCTCTTGTGGAGTAAGTGGTCCTTCGAGAGCTCCATGCCACACGCTGAATAGGAGGTATATCAAAAAGGCAACTGACCAGTTTATGATGGTATATTTCTGGTGTTTAGTCATTTCTTGCCTTCTACTTTTTTCCAATTCAGAGTCTTGGTAAAGAACCCTGCTGATACTGTAATTACTAATTCACTGTCAGTGGGTTGGATTTTTGCATCTAATGTCTTTCCTCGTTTTGCAGCGAATAATTTGCCTTTCCATTCTCCTTCTTCTTCTACAAATCCAATTAAGATATCATTGCCGATTTTGGCTTTGGGATTATCAGAGGATATGATTTTGCCATACCAGCCATCCTCTTTTTCATAAGTTTCGATGATGGTATTTTCTTCTCCAGTTGCCCAAGTGCCATCTATTGCAACTTGGGAATAGGAATAGCTGCATATAACCATGAGAAGTAAGATGAACGTAAGTCTTTTTAGCATTGCTATATAATTTTAAAATGGTAAATCTATAGGGCCATGGAAACCATGTCCGCTTTTGAAAAAACAAACACTCGCTGGGCATGGGATTTCAACCACCCAATCCTCTTTGAGGGTTACTTCTTTGATCTTCCAATCATCAGGTAGTTTCCTCTCAAAAATTGATTTATTTCCAGCAAATCCAAGTGCTTCGGTCGTATTTGGCACCATGTATCTTCCATTTCCTAGGTCAAGAATTTCGATGATGCGACCTTTCAGGAATTTTACAATATGATATTTATTTACCTCAAGGACTACCACATCTTTATAGTTCGGGTCTAGTTTGCCAGGTCGGGCCACTCTTGCGAATGTCCTGCCATCGATATCTATGGTTTCTAATGGACTATCCTTTTCAGCATCGGGAGATCGGCGAAAATAGGCCTCATCATGTGCAGATCGCCCAAACGCTAACTTTCTGAATTCATCTGGCATATTCAATGCGGCAAACTCTTTTGCGGAAATTGGCGATTGACTAAGCCAAACATATCCTGACTTTATTTTTTTTATTTCACAAAAGAAATCTAAACCACCTTTTGTCCAATTATGGATCCAATCGGGATTTCCCATTTCTGTTGTAAGTGTGTTGATGTCGGTCATAGTTATAATAATGTATGATGACTTAAAATTAGGTTATATTTACTAATTGTGTGCAAAATAACTTGAAGGTGTTTCTACTTGATGCAAGAGCTTACCACAAAAATCGGCACGAGTTATGATTTTGATTTGTATGTATCCTAAAATTAAATTTCCGAACGTAAAGGGCCATAGGTAAAAATAAAGCCTTGACTTATGCTTTAACCAAACAATCTCGATTGATTTCACTCACATTTTTACATCCTGATAAAGCCATTGTTAATTCAAAATCTGCTTGCAATTGACGGATCACCTCAGTAACACCATCAGCACCAGCTAATGTTAGCCCAAAAATATGTGGTCGTCCTAATCCCACGGCGTCAGCTCCAAGAGCCAGAGCTTTAAATACATCAGCTCCACCTCTAATGCCAGAGTCCATTAGAATTGGTATTTTCCCTTTTACGGCTTTTACAATTTTGGGTAGGGCAGCTATAGAAGAGATAGAGCCATCTACTTGTCTTCCTCCATGATTAGAAACAAAGACTCCATCCATTCCATATTTTACAGCCAGTTTAGCATCGTCTTTGTGAAGTATACCTTTTAGAATAATGGGTAGTGAGGTTTGATCTCTGAGAAATGCTAAATCATCCCATGTTGTAGCAGAATTGTTATAAATCTTTGTAAACATGATAGCACAAGTTTGGCCAAATACTTCCTTATATTTTGGAGATTTTGGATCCAATTCTGGATGTTCTTGTACTATCTCTTCTTCTACCAATTTCCTGAAAACAGGATCAGAGGTGTATTGAGCGATTCCTTTCCCAAGTAAAAAAGGCAGATAGGCAATGTCCATATCTCCAGTTCGCCATCCCAATAGAGTAGTGTCCAAAGTCAGTACTATTCCCTTTGATCCACAAGCTTCTGCTCTTTTTACGAAACTAGAAACCAAGGCTCTTGACTTAGACCAATACAACTGAAAGAAATGTGGTGTTTCTCTCATGGCTGAAGCACAGGTTTCCATGGGAAAAGAACCTTGATTAGAAAATATATACGGAGTGCCCGTTGGGGCTGCTCCTTTTGCAATGGCTAAATCCCCTTCAGGATGAACCATCTCAGCTACTCCGACAGGGCATAAGAAAAATGGTGCCGCCATATCTACGCCAAGTAAATTGGTACTTGTATCTCTGACTTCCACATTTTTTAGCATTTGGGGTACGATGCGATATCTATTGAAATCATTGCGATTGTTGTCTACAGTATGACCCAGACCAGCACCACCATTGATATAGGACCTTGCCCCTTCTTCCATTTTAGCATAGGCTTCTTCTTCCATCTTTTTCCATAATGGAGTAAGTAGTGGAAGTTTCCCTTGGAGGCCTTCTCCATAGGTTTTCATTTGATAATCTTGTGCTGTAAATTTTTCCATAGTTTAATATTGTTTTAGGTTCTATGGAATTACTTAGAATTTCCATTATACCAAATTGGAGAAGACCAAGCCCTCTCTTGAGTAGTTGGAGGCACGCCTGATATTGGAGCAACACCAAGAGCTGCAGCATCGTAAGTCGACCATCTAGGTGTAGGAATCTCCAATACTCTCACATAATATGCTGCAGACTGACTTGTATCAAATGAGGGATCTGTCCACGTCGTCTGTAGACTGATTGCTCCTATGTCATTAGTATAAGTGGCAGTTGCAACATCAACTGTAGTACCTATAGCTGTAAGTTTACCATTAGGATCGACATTTCTATCACCTGCCCAAGCTACCTCAAAAATCGTTTCTTGAGGAGTACCGTCTTGATCTAAATAGCCTTTAATTACTTGCACTCTATCAAGATTGGCTCCGTCAGCGTCTTTTATAGCTTGAATAATGAATGTCGGTGACAGATTACTCTCACCTCTCGCCATACCCCTCAAATCACCTCCCATAGGTACTCCATTCGCATAAGCATTATCTAACCAATCATTGCCAGAAAGCGAATCTATCTCCATATCCCAGCCTGCAAAAAATCGCACCTTCATACGAGGGCCTGAAGTGGCAAAAGTTTCTTTTCGCTCCATGGCTTCGAATAGGGCTTCTCTGGTATTTTCTTTGGCCCAAACCCCTGCCAATCCTGCAGCACTCCAATATCTATTTGGTCTTAGTCTGCTCTCATCCATACGAACTTCTGGTGTAGCATCAACAACTCCTAGTTTGCCAATAAAATTATCTTCCTCCACTGCACTTGCTCCATTGTGTCCATCCGAACTGCCAATAAATCCAAATTTAAATGGATTAGTCCCCAAAGATTTTTCAAAGGCTAATCCATCTTTTAAAGCTCCTCGAACATAGCTATGCTCCGGTTGGCTTGGAGGTGGTGGAAAGGAAGAGGTGAAAGTGTAGGCGTATAGTTCATAATCAGCGAATTCGTCATTTGGCGATAGGATAGGGTGGGTCATGGACTGACCTTTGATCTGTACTACTTCATTGATAGGTTCGTTACGGGTACGGTTTTTTGCATAGTCAGCTGTTAATGCTTTTCCACTCATGGTTTCGGCATTATACATCAGTCCATTGCTCATATTGGCATTGTGCGGTATGGCCATTACTTCTATACCTTTAGCTCGTTCTTTATCCATCCATTTCCACAAATCTTCAGGATCTTGAGAATTAAAAGCAGAGAAAGGTATACCTGATACTTTACCTCCTTTAAAAACAACGTTGCGGTGCATATTTTGGGCATATTGCTTTATAGCAAAAACCTTAGATGGATTTGAAGTCCACTCATAGGCAGGGAAAGTGGTAAACTTCCCAGGTTCATAATGACGATCAGCTGCCTCCACTATCCGTTGCCAAGTGCTCTGAATGATATCCTTTTGCAAGAGTTCTTTATAAGGCCAACTGGTAGCCATACTCATTCCTATTTTACCAAAGGCTTTTAAAGACTCATCTCTATCAGGACTGTTGATGTCTTTAGCTATGTCTAATTTTGCCAGTGGATTATCCGCATCTTGCATCTGCATCATGATACCCATGTACTCAGAGTGATCAGTCACTGCCATGAAGTCCAGAGGCCGCTTCATTTGTATAGGTTCACCTCCTGCATGGGGGATAGCTTGGCCTTTGGCAAAATTGTAAGCATCATCTGGACTCGTCCGCACATTAAAGATAAAAGCATCAAAAGACCAACTGGTATGTACATGCAAATCTCCAAAGTATGCATTCCTGTTTTCATTAAAATCAGCTGTTTGAGCCGTATTTACTTTCGTAGCAATGGGTGCTGTCTCAATGTAGGCTTGCTTGGTAGTTCGAATATGAAAGAACCAGATGTAGCCTAGAAGTGCGATGAGTATGAGAGCTAGTAGGGAGCGGAAAAAGTATTTCATAATGATGTCATTTAAAAACGAAAAGGTAAGCGTAAACCGATTTTTTTTGAATAAACTGGTGTACTTATTTCCTTAAAACCAATTCTCATATTTGTTTAGATGAAATGACTGATATCTCTTTTTTATTAGTTTTCCTTATACCATATCGGAGAAGACCAAGCCCTCTCCTGAATAGTCGTAGGCAGATCTGGTAGAGGCTCAATTCCTAAGGCCGCTGCATCATAAGTAGACCACCTCGGAGTAGGAATTTCTAAAACTCTCAGATAATAAAAAGCCGACTGACTTCCATCAAATTCTGGATCTGTCCAAATGGTTTGTAGACTTACATCTCCTACACTGTTTGTATAAGTAGCCGTCGGAATGTCAACTGTGTTTCCAATAGCAGGTAATTTACCATTGGCATTAATTTGTCTATCTCCAGCCCATACCACTTCATAAATCTTCTCTTGCTGCTTGCCTTCATCATCCAAATATCCTTTGATGACTTGCACTCGATCTAGATTCGCACTTTCCACATCCTTAATAGCCTGAATGATGAAAGACGGTGATTGACCTCTTCCTGACTCCTCGCCCCTGTCTCCTCTCACCTGACCTTTCAAGTCACTTCCCATCGGCACTCCATTCGCATAAGCTTTTTCTATCCAATCGATGTCGCCTAGTGAATCAACCTCCATATCCCATCCTGCAAAAAATCTGAGTTTAATCCTTGGCCCAGAAGTAGCAAATGTTTCTTTCCGCTCCATAGCTTCGAAGATGGCTTCTCTGGTATTTTCTTTAGCCCATACTCCTGCTAATCCTGCAGCACTCATATATTTTGTTAGTCTTTCTTCTGGTGGATTCAGACGGAGAGATGGCGTAGGATCTGCTAGGCCTATTTTCCCAAAGTAATTATCCTCCTCTACAGCTGTTGCTGCATTATGACTATCTGAACTGCCGATGAATCCAAATTTGAAAGGATTAGCTCCCAGTTCTTTTTCGAATGCTAATCCATCTTTTAATGCTCCTCTAACATAGCTATGTTCAGGTTTGCTAAGTGGTGCTTTTACGGAGAATGACGAGGAATAAGGATACAATTCGAACTCAGAAAACTCATCATTAGGTGATAAAATAGGATGAGTCATGGACTGTCCTTTTATCTGAACTACTTCATTAATCGGTTCATTACGAGATCGATTTTGTGCATATTCGAGAGTCAAAGGCTTTCCACTTCTCGTCTCGCTATTGTACGCCGCACCACTGCTCATATTGGTATTATGTGGAATAGCTAGTATCTCAACCCCTTTGGTACGTTCCTGATCCATCCAAGCCCATAAATCTTCAGGGTCTTGAGAATTGAAAGCAGAGAAAGGAGCACCCGACACTTTACCTCCTTTGAATACCACATTACGATGTAATTTTAGAGAAAGCCGCTCTTTAGGAAAGTACTGCATAGGTGCAGAAGACCACTCATAAGCAGGAAAAGTGGTGAACCTTCCTGGCTGATAATGTCTGTCCGCAGCTTCCACCACACGTTGCCATACAGTCTGAATAAAATCTTCTTGGACAAGCTCTTCATAAGGTGAACTTGTGGCCAGACTGACACCTATTTTCATAAATTTTTTCAAGGCATCATTGGCACCTGACTTACTTGCTTGTTCTGGATCTATGCCTTCCTCTGGATCTATAAACTCCTTTGCCATTTCCAATTTCCCTAGAGAACTTTCAGCATCCTGCATTTCCATAAAAACGCCCATATATTCAGCATGATCTGTCACTGCCATAAAGTCGAGTGGACGTCCTATTTGTATCTGTTTGCCTAGAGCATGGTTGATTGGCTCTCCTTTTCCAAATCGATAAGCATCATCGGGACTGGTCCTAACATTCATCACAAATGCATCAAAAGACCAACTGGTATGGATGTGAAGATCTCCGAAGTAGGCATTCCTATTATCATTGAAATCTGCTGTTTGACCATTATGGACTTTAGTGCTTAAGGGTGCTGTGTCGATGTAGGATCGTTCAGTGGTGCGTATCTTGAAAAACCAGATTAAGGCCAATAATCCAATAACCAAAAGGGCCAATAGTAGTCTAAGAAGGTATTTTAGATATTTCATTATGAACGATCTGCTTATTAAAAAATGGTATTGTTAAAGTAAAACATTACAAAGTTTATAAAGCAATTTTTAGGCATTTATCAGAGATTTTCAACCAGTGGTAAGATTATCTCAACAAGTGATATATTTATCTTCCGTTGGATAGATAAGGAAAAGAACTTTTATGAGCGGATTAATGCAAAATTCAGATATGAGATATTTTAGAATGCTTTTGCTAATGGTGGCATTATTGATAATTACCCATCAAGCCAACGCCCAAGAATGGAAGAGTTACACTGAATTCTCAAATTTTGAAAAATACTCAGAGGATAATACAGTGGTTCTGCCTCCCACAGATGATGAAAACAGAGTGGTCTTTATGGGCAATTCCATTACTGAGTCGTGGGTATATTTTAGGCCAGACTTCTTTAAAGATTCAAACTATATCGGAAGAGGAATAAGTGGACAGACCACCCCTCAAATGTTACTGCGATTCAGGAGAGATGTAATCGGCCTTCAGCCTAAAGTCGTTGTCATCTTAGCCGGAATAAATGATATAGCGGGGAACACTGGCTATACATCGATAGATCTAATTGCCGAAAATATCATGACTATGTCTGACATTGCTAAGTCCCATGGCATGAGAGTGATTATCTGCTCAGTTACACCTGCCATAGGTTTTCCATGGAGCCCTAAGCAAGAACCTGTCGACCTGATTATTGAACTTAATACGCTTTTAAAGGAATACGCTGATAAAAACAATATTGCTTATGTGGACTATCATACGGCCTTGAAAGATGAAAAGAATGGACTTAAAGTACCAGAATATACCACGGCAGAAGATTTGGTACACCCTAATAAGGCGGGTTATCTCGTAATGGAAAGCTTGATTCAACCAGCAATTGAAAAAGAACTGTCTTATACTAGTCTGAGTGTAAATCCTTTCTTTTCGGATCATATGGTTTTACAACGAAATGAAGACATCACAGTATGGGGAAAAGCACCAAAAGGGCAGCAAGTAAAGGTAGTGGGAAGTTGGGGCGAAGAATCAACAGCTACGGCCGATAAAAGTGGCCATTGGGAACTGCCCTTGAAAACACCTGAAGCAGGAGGACCATTCAATATCAGTATCACATCAGAAAGTTCTTCCATACAGGTTACTGATGTCATGATTGGTGAAGTATGGTTAGCTTCTGGTCAATCAAACATGGCTATGCCACTCAAAGGTTGGCCTCCAAATGATCCTATTAAAAACTCGGAAGAAGAAATTGCAAATGCCAATTATCCACGCATCAGAATGTTCAAAGTGGCTAACAAGTTTTCTTTAAAAGAAGAAGATTCTTTCGAAGGGAAATGGGATGTATGTACACCAGAACATGCAAGTGAGTATAGTGCTAGTGCCTACTTTTTTGCAAGACGATTACACAAGGATTTGAATATACCTATTGGAATAATTCATAGCAGTTGGGGAGGTACTCCAGCTGAAGCTTGGGTGAGCGAAAATCGAATCAAAAAACTGGGAGACTTTGATGAATTGGTTCGAATTCTTGAAAACCCTGAAACAGAAAGAAAAACGAGAGAATGGTTTGACCGATGGGAAAAAACTCCTGTCCCAACAGAAAATGAAGGTTGGAACCAAATAGATCTCAAAGACGACTACATCGCCGCACCTGATTATGAGACTAAAAACTGGTCTACTATGCAATTACCTGGGAGATTGGATATGTATAATGATGTAGACATTGACGGAGCTTTTTGGTTTAGAAAAGAGATAGTGCTTGATGATATTTCGAGTAACTATACTTTTGAAATGGGATTCTCAGATGATACGGATGTGGTTTTCATAAATGGAGAAAAGATTGGTGGTACAGCTTATGAGTTTAGCACTACCAGAACATATCCAGTACCATCTTCATTGCTTCAAAAAGGAAAGAATACTATCGCTATTAGAATTATTGACACAGGTGGACCTGGCAGCATCAATGGTGATATAAAACTAAAAACTCAGAATGGTGAAGAATTGTCATTAAATGGTAACTGGGATTATGCCATAACAGGAGAGATACACAACAGTTATTTCTATCATTATTCACTAGACAAAATAGATTTAGACGAACGCCCTAATGTTGTTTACGTGAGTCCATACAGTACTCCGTCCTCTCTATATAATGCAATGATACATCCATTAACTTCTTTTAAAATCAAAGGTGCTATATGGTATCAGGGTGAATCCAATGTCGGAAGGTCAGAACAATACAGACGCCTATTCCCAGAGCTGATTAATGATTGGCGATCCCAATGGAAGGATGATTTTCCATTTTACTTTGTGCAAATTGCTCCTTTTAAATATAACAGTAGTGACGATCACAATCTTGATAAATCACAAGAATTAAGAGATGCACAGCGGCATACATTGTCCTTAGATAAAACAGGTATGGTGGTGACCTTAGATATTGGAAATAATGAAAATATACATCCCGCTAACAAGCAAGATGTAGGTCAAAGGTTGGCAGGTTTAGCCCTTGTCAATGATTATGGAAAGGGTAAAGTAGCCTCAGGGCCGCTTTATAAAAGAATCGTAGTTAAGGGAAAAAAGGTTATTCTCGAATTTGATCATGTAGGCCAAGGATTGAAGTCTTTTGATGAAGAGTTAAAGGGATTTGAAATAGCTGGGGCTGATCTGAAATATGTGCCGGCAGATGCAAAAATTGTAAAGAATAAAGTTAGAGTATGCTCACCTAAAATATCGGATCCCAAATATGTCAGATATGCTTGGCGTGATACAAGTGTAGGAACCCTTTTCAACATTGAAGGATTGCCGGCATCATCGTTTACGACGGAAAAATAGTTTTTTATAATCTATCCTACTCAATTGGAATTAAAAAAGGTGGGTTCCACGATCCATTCAATACTTCCTCTTTTGGCCAATACAATCGCATTGTCAATGTAAATCGTCCTTGTTCAGGTATAGGTAACCAATTTGATATTTGTTCTTTGCGAGGAGCTTTAGTCTGTATGTAAAAATCTAAAGAACCGTCTTCATTATATTGAATTGGATCTCTATCTCCTAAAGCAAATCGATTCATTTCATTTTCTACCAAAAACTCGTCTGCATTATAAGAAGTAATAGACCAAAAAGCTTGAACAGGTGGTAATTCATTCGCTTCAAAATGAAGCTGATATCGATTACTCGCTTCTAAAGGATTGCCATTGAGATCAAAAACACAAGTTGGATAGACAGCATCTTCTACCCAGTTAGCTCCGAGACCCACAAAGTCAACATAAGCACGTTTCATATAATCGATTCCATATGTCCCTAGACCTTCTCTGATTACTCTCCAACCATTAGTCATGATACTTGCATCAGGATTATCACGTGTCGCTTCCATCTTTTTATGAATAAAATTAGGTAGGGCTTTCAGCTTGGTTTTTACTATAATGTTATCAGTTTCTAGGCTAAAAGGCTTCCCAGATATTAAGCCGATTTGTGCTAGTTTTTTCAATATAGCAGAGTCTGCTGATTGAGGCGGATTCTTTACCATTAACTGTGCTACTCGATTTAGATAAGTATTTACATCTAAGTCACGAACCGCCTTAGAGGGAATGATGTTTTCATTTTCTTTTGCTACGCTTCCTTTAGGCTGTTCGTATTCATTATTCCCATAGGCACTTAGTGGTAATAATTTCATTTCATCCTGAATAGCCTTAACCGTTGTAGCACCATCTTCAACGCTATTGACTTGGATTCGACCTATCATCCAAACCATTTCTGTGGGAGCTTCTATGAGTTGAGTTCCTTCTGGTATTTCTCCTTCCCAATTAGGTCCAGCAATGACGAATTCTTGTGCTTCCGTTCCTGTAGTACGAGTGCCTGGGGAAGCAAAGACATTAGTATATGCATCGTAAAAAGGGAGTAAATAATAACGATCAGTGGCGGGCATGAACAGCATTTGTGGTTCTGCCGCAAGATCTAACCAAGCAATAGAGTAATAAGTGTCTACATTGGGTTTGACCACAGTTTTCATGGTGTGATCTGGAAACTTTCTATAATGTCCTAATTGATTAATCGGAGCATTTCCTTTTACCGGATGTGGTCGCTCAATATTAGTGCCTACATTTTTAGTCATATCCATAATGACCAAGGGATAACCAAAAACATAGGCTTCTCCAACAAGTTTCATCAGCTCATCAGTATTCATCGTCAATTGCCCTTCTTCAGTTTGAATGGTGGTTTCGCTTTGACAGCTTATTATCAAACACAATCCTAGAAAGAAGAATAGATGTTTGAAGTTTAGTTTTAAATCAATCATGTGTGTTTTGACTTTGTGAATTTCAGTATTGATTAAAGAAAATTATGATTGTAATATTGTTTTCATGCCGTAGGTATGACATAGATCATGATTGTAATTTGTACATGATTTATATTTCGTACCTATGGCACGATGAAGAATGAACTTCTGACTTGGTCTACCCATATTTAGTCCCAAAAAGGGACTGAAAGCCATAGTTCTATTTTCATTACCCTCCAAATGAAATCTCCTTCTTCCTAACATGCCTTCGCCAAGCAAATAATCCAGCCAATGTCACTATAAACCCTATCAACCAAGGTCGAATTGCAATTCCAATTATCGCAGCTATTTTATTGGCTAATTCTACCTGTGCCTCGTATTCTGAACCCATTTCTAGAACACCCATTTTTTCGGTATAATCAGCGTAGTCTTTTATCAGCTCAGCGAATAATCGTGGATGTGATTCAGATAAATCATTTGTTTCTCCTGGGTCTTTTTTAATATTATATAATCGCCATTTAAGATCGCCTAAGGGCCTGGCATTTCTGGTCACTTTGTAGTCTCCTTTGAAAAGGGCACTATGACCTGCTGCCTCTACTCCAATAGGTTCGTCCTCTCGATACACAAGGGCTGATTCATCTTCAATAGCTGGCAGCAAACTCTTCCCTGTCATTGGCACAAGAGGTTTTTTTTCTGAAATACCCGCCAATTCTAAAATTGTAGGTGTCACATCAGTGACAAAAGAGAATGCAGATCGTTTTTGGCTTCTTGGAATGTCCTTTCCAGAAATAATCAATGGAACTCTTAAACCACCTTCTCCTGCGTAGAATTTGAAAAATGACGAAGGGCCAGCTGCAGCACTTGCCATTTGAGGGCCTATAAAACCATAGTAACCAGGTTCACCTAATCGTTTTTGATCTCGATGATAACCGACCCATTTCATCCATAGCTCTGCTGGAGCACCTTCTGTTACACTCCCTTCAGGTCCGTTATCAGAAGTAATGATGAACACCGTATTGTCATATAATCCTTTACGCTTTAAATAGGTCACATAGCGACCAATGTGATAATCCATCGCCTCCAACATAGCAGCATTGACTGCCATATCATTGGCTGCGATCTGTTGCTCGGCTGCACTCAATTCATCCCAATCTCGTAAATCAGGATGCAACGCTCCCATTATAGCATCCTTTTGAATGAGACCTAATTGTTTTGCTTTTTCAAAACGCTCTTGCTTTATTTTATCCCATCCGTCTTTGTAAACGCCTTTGTATTTTTTAACAAATTCTGCTGGTGCTTGTACAGGAATATGAATAGCCTGAAAAGGCAAATAGCTAAAAAATGGTTTGTTCTTATTTGGTTCTTCCTCCATGAATTCCATCATCTTATCAACCAAAAATTCGGAAGAATAGAAATTGTCAGGTAGTTTTTCCAATGGTATACCATCTGCATACCATGGTGTATCTCCTTTAAAAGGTAAATATCCCTTGATATCATAATTATCTCCCCCAGATGCCCCTAGAATAAAACTTCGGTCAAAACCACGTCTAGTGGGTAAAGTGTAGGAGGTATTTCCCAAATGCCATTTTCCAGTAATGTAAGTGTTGTAGCCATTGCTTTTTAATCTTGTAGCAACGGTTTCTACTCGTGTATTTAAAATGCCATCATAATTGGGATGAGCTGTGTGTTCGGGTGCAAGAAAAACAGGCAAATTCGGTACCCCTGCTATGTGACTATCACAACCTGTCAGCAACATTGCCCTAGCAGGTGCACACATTAGGGAGGAGTGGTAGTTAGTAAACATCGTTCCCTCATGGGCTAGTTTATCGATGTTAGGCGTGTAGGCCTCTCCGCCGTATACTCCAAAATCTTGTAGTGCGGCATCATCTACTAGGATAACGACAAAATTGGGCTTTTCAATAGTCGCTTTTACCCCTTCCAGTTTTTGACTGAATAGAGAATTTCCAATAAAAATAATAATGCCAAAGAGGACTAGCTTATTCATGTATTTCGACTAAAAGGGTTTCAATCCAAAATTCTCTTTGATGAATTTTCCAAAATAATCTGTTTCATTTTCTGAGCTGTCTCATACCCACTATTTTGATTTTGCCCCGTAACAAATCGGCGTTCTTCGTCCACTACCGTTATATGTGCAAAGACGTCTCTAAAAGCGGTGTTGCTTTTAAATTGGACTCCTAATTTTCGCAACTCCGATTCTGGATGTTGTGGTGTGAGGGAAATCCCAAGTTCTTTAATTTGCTTGTCCGTAACTCCCGTCATTGTTCTGCCTGTTATTAGATAATTACCTAGGGTATCTTTTGCATTGATTAGGCCCAAGGCACCATGGCATACACTTCCGATTACAGGGGTTTCGGCATAGTAGGCTTGGCTTATCTTCTCACCTAATACATCCGAATAGCCC
>MDSX01004194.1_pt1 | contig 14946 bp, 8 predicted proteins | sample 811141 | NCBI WGS metagenome assembly MDSX01 (sample SAMN05326642, study PRJNA326480) | marine metagenome | isolation source: seawater | place: Atlantic Ocean: South East | collected 2010
ACCCGCGAGACCTCGCTTCGTCTCCCGGTTGCCAAAGCCAACCGCGCCGGATCCGGCTCGTGACGCGGCGTCGCCCGAGGGGACAGCCGAACCGGCGGCGGGCTGGTTCGCGTTGGGCTGGATGAACGCCGTTCCCTTGGACAGGCGCAGCGATCCTCCAACCTCGGGTTCGAGAAGGGTTCCCTTGATGACCATGTCCGCGTCGAGGCGGCCGCTGTACGCGGCGCGGGCCCTCACGTCGATCCCGGTCGCCTCAGCCCTGATACCGCCCTGGACATCCGCGCGCGCGACGAGACCCTCCCAGGTCTCACCCCCGTTCCTGCGCGTGTGAAGCACGGGGACGGCGCCGCGGACCTTGATGGATCCGCGCGGGCCGCACTTGGCGTCGAAATGGTCGGCGTAAAGGGTGTTGCGCTGGATGCGAATGTTGGCATTCACCGGGTAGAGGGGCCTCGCCAGCATCGGGGAGACAATCTTGGCGCGGGTGATCACGGCTGCTCCGTCGTACACCGGATCGGCGAGCGTGCCGCGCACCGCGAGGGTGATATCGGCGCCACCCTCCTGCCACTCGACGGGCCCGCCCTGCATCAGGCTCGGGGCGCTGAGCGCGGAGATGAGCTGCATGCCGCCATCCTGAACCGACCAGTCCACGACGACGGACCTGTCCTCAGCGTCCGGCAGAGGGATGACACCACTCAGCCGAAGGTGGCCAGGGGTGACCTGCGCCGCGCCGCGCTTGTTACTCGCCGCGGGATTCGCCTCGGCGTTGAATCGCGCGGTTCGGGCCTCTGTGACCTCAGCCGCGGCGTTGGCGTGACCCAGGCGCACGGGGCCGATGCGACCCTCGCTGAGGTTCGCGCGGAAACTCCCAGTCGGACTGGATACGGACCCGCCGATATCACCGGAGACGAAGAGTGTGCCCGCGATGGGGGGCAACGGGGGAGGGGGAGGCGGGGGAGCGCCCGTGGAAGCAGACGCGGCCGAAGTGATGTGGTGGATCATCGGCGCCAGGCGCTGCGCCGGAAGGTCGATGACCGCGAAAGCCGCGTTCTGAACATCGCCGAAGAGGTTACCGTCAATCTTGACGACGGCTCCATCCGACCTCAGCTCGAAACGACGCATCTGCAGCCCCTCGACGGCGTCGACGTTACCCTGCGCCTCGAGGGACTGAACTTGGTACGGTCCCCAGGACCACCCGTCGCCTGACACGTTGAAGTCCACTGACGACACCTGGTCGGCGAGGCTGTTGTTTGCGCCGACGGTCACCGGCAACGTGGCGCCATTGCCGCCTTTGACCTCGACGGTACCGCGCCATGCGCCGTGCAGGTCATGGAGACCCGGGAGTTGCACGGGTGCGTCGTCGGCGGGCGCGCGGCCATCCGTCGCGCCGGTGGTTTCTTTCAGCACCACCCGCTGCTCCGCGGCGGCTGCGGCCGCAGCCTCGTCGAGCTGCCTCCCGAGCTCCTCCGACGCCCTGATGGCGATGCGGCGGACGGCACCGAGGAAATGGTCCTTGGCGCGGGTGTACTCGAGGGGCGTCGCACCCTCGCGCAGCGCGGCGGCGAGTCGCACGGCGGGAAGCATCTCCTCGACATCCGCCTGGGGGACAGCGAGGAGGAGGCGCCAGGACCCGGGTTCCATCTCCTCGACGAGGGGAACAGACTCCGGCTCTTGCTCGACAGTACCCTCCGCGGCACTCGCCTCCGACGCGGCCACATCGGTCCCCATCTGTACCTCATCGCTGGCGCTGTCACCTTCCATGACCTTGGTCTTGAGGGCGGCGAGACGATCCATGACGCCGGAGAGTGGGTTGGAGCTGCTCGCCCTCTCTTCCGTCGCCGCGGCTGTCGCCTCCACCGCGGCGGTGACAGCCTCCACGTTGTCCTCCTGATTGATAGCCACGACGTCGGCCTCAGGAACATCCACATCCACGGTCTCAACATCAGCCACGGGAATTACATCATCGACGTTGGCATACTCATGTGCAGTCACGTCTTCGGCAGTGGGGGACTCCTCGTCGGTTGCTTCAGTGTCGTCAACCTCGCTGGTCCCAGAAGCTTCAACAGATTCCACCTCATTTTCGGTGTCAGCAATGACAAGAACATCATCTGCAATTACCTCGGCAGCGTCTGCAGTCACCCCCGAGGCCACCGCAGCTGCCTGGGAGGCTTCTACGGTCACCTCTACGGCGTCCGCAGTGACCTGTGCCGGCGCACTCGCCTCCTTCGCCTTGGAGCGCTTGAAGGAGAATAATTCCTTCATGCTTGTCTTCAGCTGGCTGATGGGAGTCGTGCGGTCCGAAGCCTCGGACGTAGCGACTGCGGCTGATGCCTCAACAGGTTCGTCAGCATCTGTCTCAACTTTAGCTTCAAGTGTCTCCTCAGCTCCGTCGGCGTCGTTTTCCACGTCGCTCTCCGCATCGGAGACGTCAGATAGAGGGTGCGCATCGAGCCCTTCCTCCAAGGATGCATCGGCAGCGTCGATCACGACCCAGCCGGCATCCTCCGATCCATCGACAACCTGATCCACGACCTCCAGGATGGACTCGGAGACCTCGGCGACTGGCTCTTCCACGGGCTTGGAACGCGGCGGCGGGAGGGATTCCCAGACCTCATCGTCGAGACAGTGCTCGCCCTGAAGAGTGTACAGGGACCGGCGCTGATCGAGCGCGGCGCGCTCCAGCCGCACGATACGACCGTCCCAGCTGGCATCGGCATCCAGGACCTCGCCCTGAACACCGCTCAGTCGCGGTTGCTGCACGCGAAGCGTCGCCTCGCCGCGTCTCTCGCGCAGGTCCATCGAGATCTTTCCGCGCTCGACGCGACCGCGGAGCGAAGCGAGCTCCAGATCGTCGAGGCGCAGACCGGCGATGTCGAGCTCCCCGCGTCCATCCGACGCATCGAGGTCCGCACGAAGAAGGCCTCGTCTGATGGATACGGACACCGAGGGCTGCGGGCCCTCGGCGGATTCCTCCGTCGGTTGAATGGAATCGACGTTGGGGATATCCATCTCGACGCGAAGGAGCTCGTCCGCCCTTCCTCGCGCGTTTATGCTCGCACCCTCCTTGCTCGCCTCGACCTCACCGCTGAGACGGGGCGCGAGGGACAGCTGGTTAACGCGCAAGCCCTCGAGGGACACCTTACCGCTGAACTGTGGTTCGTACTCGCCGTCGACTGATGGGGTGTAAGGCACACTCGGGGTCGTGTCGATGCCGTGCGTCGCGAGCTGGGCCAAAGCCTGGCGCGCAGCCTTCACAGATGCGGGAGTCGCCCGAGGCAGGGAAGCCTCCGCCGCGGCACCGGCACCGTCCACGTCACCCTTGACGTTGACGCGACCGGACAGCCGTAGTCTTAAACGATCCGGCGGCGCGAGTCGGGCGAGGTCGTCCTCCGCGACGACGAGCGCCGCCAGGTCCAGGGAACGAAAGGTTGCATCCCCCTCAGCCCTCGTGAACGCGGGTCGACCGGCGGCGAGAGCGTCTTCGAGGGTGCGGGCGGCGAGCGCAACCTCCAGTGGCGGGTAGCTCGTATCCGCCGACCCGCTAAACTCGATAGCGGGCGCGCGAACCTGGGTGGATATGCGGTTGCGGGTGATGTTCAGGTCGCCAGACATCGTCGCATCTTTGACGGCCCACTTGGCGTCAACCACCGGGGCTGAGAGCGGCCCTTTGACGGTCGCCGTGGCCGAACCCGGCGCACTGGGCACGATCTTGTCGTAAATTTGGGGAGGGAGGCCCATGGGAAGCTTCGCTGATGCGTCCTTCGCGGCAGCTGTAGCCGCGGCCCAGTAGGTATCCTCATCCATAACCTTGTCTCCAGTGGCACCCGGGCCGTTCGGAGAGAAGAGCTGCTGAATACCGCCGGGCAGCCACCCACCACTCGCATCCACGTCCGTAGCCGCGCCCGGGACATTTGTCGCGGGGAACGTCTGGCTCTGGACGGGCGTGGCGCGCGTCGACGCGGCTCCCTTCAAGGTGAGAGACGCCACCACGCTCTTCGGATCGAAACCCTCAGCCTCGAGTTCAATGTCGACAGCCTCGGGATTGGACAGCGCGCCCTGATCAATCATGATCGTCCCGGATGCGCGCGCCTCGCCTCCAGCCACGGGGCTCACCTCCGCCTCGTGGAGCGTCACCTTCTGCCCCCAGGTATCAACCGTGAAAACCGCGCGGGCATCTTTAACCGCAAACGCGTCGTACGCCGCGATGGCACCCTCGGACGCGCCCGCCCTCACGGCATCCTCGGACAGTGCCACCTCGGTCCCGGGCACGCCGCGCCTGATATCTTCCGGCTTTGGGGGGATGGTCTCCGCCGACCCCGTGAAGATGGGGTACTCGAGCGGACCGCCGACGTACAGAAAGCCCCGCACAGCGCCGGCCAAGGGACGCGGGGGAGGCTTCACCCCGAGCGTTTCACGGAGGGCGTGCGCATCGACCCCTGAAACCTGAGCGGATATGCGGTACTCTCCACTGCGACCGGATCCCGGCTGCATGTTCTTCGGCCTCAGTTCTCCACTGTCCCTCATCTCCTTCAGCTGCTTCACGTTCTTTTCACCCGGTGCCAGATCCATATCCCCCGAAGCGGTGATTGGCACCGCGCCGTAGAACCCCTTGCCGCCGTGAAGGTACATCCTGGTCCCTTCGAACACGAGATCGACGTCCGTGTCCGCGAAGCTGTCCGTGCTATCCCAGAAATGTAAGTTGACGCCGCGGCATCGAATCTGTCCACCAAATTCTGGAAACTTCCACGACTCGCGCGAGTGAGAGCGAAGACGAAGCTCTCCGTCCACTCTCCCGGCGCTCACATCGATCGGAAGCCCCGGAATCGTTCTCTCCACGACGGCGGCGCTGGTGTTGTTGAGCTGAACGCGCACCTTCAAATCGGCCAGGCCATTGTCCGCCGCCAGCGTGCCAGCCTTGCCTTTTCCGTTGCCAGCGCCGGTGTTGTTGGCGGGCGCCAAGGAAAGGAAGCACCGAATGTGACCGCCGTCGTTGCCGCGCGCGATCTCCCTGACCAGAGATTTCTTTTCTGCGGCGGTCTGTTCGGCGCGCAGGTGCCTCGGTGCGGTTTCACTCCTCATCGTCACGGGTCGCTCCTGCGGCGGTACGCTACGGCTCACCGGGTTGGCCTGTATGTCGAGATCCAGCCGACCCCTCCTGCTCATCGATATCGTGCCGTTCACGCGCTTGAGCAGACGGGGATCCGGGTCACCCGCCAGGTGGAGAGACGCGGTTCCGTTCACCACTCGGATGGAGTCGAGCGCGAGCTTCACACCGCCCCCTTCGCCGTCCGCCGCGTCGCCGGGACCGCCGCGCTTGGGGATCGTAACCGTCGGCCTGGCAGACACCGGGAGCGTATCCTCGGGGTATCCGAGCCAAGATCCGTTCTCTCCTTGCCTCATCGTCGCCTGCACGCCCTCGAGGTGCGCGGCGACCACGATCTTGAACTGCAGCAGCGAGGCGATCGGACGCAAGCTGAGCTTCACGTTGGCCACCTCCACGATGGAGCGCTCAGCCTCGGCGGGCCCAATCACGAGCGGACCGACGTCGAGGAACGATCCCGCGCCGAGTAGACCGGCGGGCCACAGCCCCTTGCAGCGACCGATACGAATGGGCCGGTTCGCAGCCTGGGACACGGTCGCCGACATCCACGGCAGGGCCTGGTTGACGAAATGTCTTCCGAGGTAGTACGACATGCCCGTCGACGCAAAGAGGAAGCCGCTCAGCCACAGGGCGTATATCCCCAGCCGAGTGAGCACGAACCGTCGCCATTCCCTCCACGCGCCCGATAGGGCCTCGGCCGTCAGCCTCGGCCAGTCGTCCTCCATCACCGCGTCGAGCCGTGCCCCCTCCACCGTCTGACCCCGGAGCTGAGCCTCGCGCTCCGCGAAGCTCTCGAGCACGTCGACATCGTCCGAATCGAACGGACCCTTGACACCGTCCGCCTCCCCGCCCTCTTTCCTGTCGTCCCCGCCCTCTTTCCTGTCGTCCCCGCCCTCCCGAACCCGCATCGATCGAAATCCCGCGAAACCAGCGGTCCAGCCGGATCGACCCCCACCCTTTTCATCTTTGCCGACGCCGCCGTCGTCGCTCTTGCCTCCCTCGGGCTGGGAAACCTTCGCAAACACGCCCGGGGACTGTCTCGACCTCGACCCCCGGCCAAGGGCGTAGAATGCTGGCCACGAGCGGCCTATGCTCCCACGTAAAGGCGTGCCGCGAAGCGTCTGAGAGGAGAAAAAAATGGGAAAGCCAAGTGAGATGGGGAGCGCAAACGTCGCGACGACGGGCGAGCCGCAAAGATTATAAATCATCGCGCGAGCCAAGACAACAACGTCGAAGACGGGATGGGGACTGCAGGGGTGGCGCTCACTTTCTTCATGCTGCCGCACAGCTGTACGACACATCTACCTCTATGCGACGAGACGCGCGATAAGCCCGCGGGTGCCCCCGAACCCGGATACATCACCGATAACGGAGTTGCAAGCGAGCTCATGGTGGTCGGGGCTCCCCACTGTGTTAACAGCATTTTTCGGTGTGGCAGGGGCGCCTCTACACTACCCGGGAAACCCACTCACGCCTCCGGTCCGACGCCCCGGAACCTCCTCTCGCCGAGGAGCGATCGAGGGACCCCCACCCGAGCCCCTGAGTGGTGCGCGCAAAGCGTGGCGACACGCTCTAGCCTATGACCTGGGCACCCGCCCCGTTCAAAAACTCGACCGCCTCCACAGCCACGAATTCTACCCCGTCAGTTGGCAACGGGTCTTTTCACTTCTTTGGGCACTATAGCTAGCTAGCTCGGAGAGTCTCGGCGCGAAAGACGGGATGGGAGGGAGGCGTATCGTGGAGTCGAGTTGAGTCCATCGCGCGCTGATGGATGCAATCAAGCGTCTCTTCCAGGCCCAGCCCGCGGACCCGCGCTGGCTCTCCGGGTTGGGACTCGCCCAATGCACCGCTTTCCTCACGGCTCTGTCCGCGACCGCCTCCACAGCGCTGGCGAACCGCGGGGCGAGCGCGCCGGCTTGGCAGTCGTTCTTCATCTACGTTCTGCTCGGTGGATTTTACGTGCCTTACCACGCGCGGCAGAAATCGCGCGAGGCGGAGGCCGAGGGCGCGGGCGGCCAGGGGTTGGGTTTCACGGATCTCGCGCCACCGCCGCCCTCGACGCCGCTCTCGACGGGCCTGACAGCCCAGGGATCGCCCGGGAGCAGCCGGACCCCCGCGCGATACGCGCTCCTGGCATTTATCGACACGCAGGCTAACTATTGGATCGTCAAGGCGTTCCGATACACCTCTCTGACGAGCGTGACGCTCCTGGACTGCGCGGCGGTGCCCTTCTCCATGGCGCTGTCGGTTGCGATACTCGGCAGTAGCTACTCCAGGGCTCACATCGCGGGAGGCGCGTTATCGTTCGGCGGCCTCGCGCTGCTCGTGCTCACGGACACTGAGAGCGGAGGTGGATCCGGCGGTTCCAATCCCCCGCTCGGGGACTTCATGGTCATCGTAGCTGCCGCGCTCTACGCGTCGTCAAACGTGCTGCAGGAGCGGGCTCTGCTGGAGGGCGCGTCCACATCGGAGGTTCTCGCGGCGATCGGGGGCATTGGTGCGGTCATCAGTGGACTGCAGTGCGCGGTGTTCGAGCTTAAAGACCTCTCGAAGGTGGGTCGCGCGGCTGGCGCGGAGGGGTTCCTCGAGATGGCGGCGTTTGCGGCGTCGCTGTTTGCGATGTATTCGCTCGTCCCGGAGGTGTTACGGCGGAGCGGTTCCGCCGCGTTCAACGTCGGCATGCTGAGCTCCGACCTGTGGGCTGTGTTGGCGCGTGTCGTGTTCTTCGCCGGGTTCACGGCGGCGTCGTTCGCGTCGTTCGCGGCGAGTTTCGTCCTGGTCGCTTTTGGAACGGTCGTGTTTGCCAGCGCCGGCGACCCGCTACAAGTAAGGACCGGCGAGCAGCGCCGAAGGTACGTAATTCTGGACGAGGATCTGGTGGATCCGGAGCCAACTGTGTAGATAGACTACTTAGTACTTAGTCGATTAGTGTCGTGGCTGCAACATCGTCAGCCAACGCCTTGAACATTGAACCGCCTCCTCACTCCTCGAAAACTGGGCAACCCTCCTCTAAAACTGGGCAACCCTCCTCTAAAATTACCGGACGTGGGAACGTGCCAACGTCAGAGTGGGAGGGCGCAACTCTCTCTCCATATGGGAGGCTCGGAGGATGCAGGCTCCATGCCGCCGCCGCCGTCAGTGCACGTGTCGCGCGGAGACGGCAGCCGCGCTTCGTCTGCGGCAGAGGCGCGTGGTCCCGTGTATGCTTCGCTGGTCAGAGTCAGCGACGCGCCCTCGTCTTCTTCTCTTCCGGACTGCATCTCCTTGCAAGCGCCCGGGGACGCCAAGGTGATCACGGTGGGGAGACACCGGCTCAACGATGTGCAGCTGGACTGTCCGCGCGTGCCGAGCCTGCTTTCGCGTCAGCACGCGGAGATCGTGTGCGACGCGGACGGGCTACATTCCGTGACGGACAAGAACACGCTTAATGGGACGTATTTGAACGGGAACCTCATACCGGACGGACCTTGCCCTCTGCGAAACGGCGACATCATCGCCTTTGGCGGCCCCGCGAACGTGCTGAGAGATAATCGGACGCTGAAGAACTCCTTCAGGTTCGAGTATCGTCGCCCGCTCACCGCGGAACAGTGGCGGGGAGCGGTCAACCCCGGAGGGCAAGGAAGCGACGTGCGCGAGTCGAGATCTGAGACCCCGTGCGAATGCGCGAGGGAGGGATGCGCGGCGTGCCACCCGCCGAAGCGGACGAGGAGAGGGGAAGAGGAAACCCATCTCGGTTCGACGGTACCGGCCACGGCTAGGGTGTCGCCACCGTCGCGGCCGTCGGAACCGTCACCGAAGCCCGTCGAGAAGGACGATGCCGCCGAGCTCGGGAAACTCCCGACGCAGAGTCCCGGCGACGCCCCCGAGGGATATCGCAGACCCGGGAGGTCCGTGGTGAAGCTCTCTCGGCGCGACATGGTATCGGTGCAGAGGATCGCGGCGATGCACGCGCGTCGCTCGCCCGAGTTCCTTCGCGGCGCCCTGGTGGAGGTTGGCGCGTCGCTGGCGGAGAGCGCGATACCCGTGAGCGACGACGACGAGACAGCGTTTATCGAGCTCATCGTGGATCACTCGAGCAGGGGCGGGTGCTTCGCAAATATTCGCGATGCGTTGACGATAAACGCGGGAGGTACCTCGCAAATCGTTCAGGAGGTTGAGATGTCCCAGATGACGCAGGCGACGCAGGAGTACGCCATGCCGTTTCCATCGAACAAGGCGTCAGACGTGGTTGGCGCGGCGGCTCCCTTCATCCGACAGGTGTGCAGGGAATCACTCGAGATGCACGTGTCTCCGTCTGGCATTGTCACTTTCGGTCTCAGACTCTTAAGCGCCGGCAGCGTGTGGGACTCGGAAGTCTACAGCGCGAAGGAGAAGTCGAGCACCGCGTTCAAGCGCGGAGACCTCGTCGCTGAGACAGTCGCCTTGGCCACGTGGCCCCAGCAGCAGCTCGGATGGGAAGGTGGGGCGGTCGATGGAGATGGAGACACCAGCAACCGCGTTTTTGCCTCGTCCGTGAGTGGGCTGGACGGATACGGGTGCGATATCGGGCCGATGGGGTGCAGCGCGATCGCGGAGGGGATGCTAAAACCACGGCAAACGGTGGATGGGCGCTGGATTTTCAACGCCTCCCTGAGAGGAATTCGGCTGGGAAAGAACCCCCGGATCGGGGATGATGGGTGTTGCGCGCTCGCTGACGCTCTGAAACCGAGGGCATGCATCACGGGCGCTACCATGTTCAACACCTCACTCGCAGTCTTGGATCTCTCCGGATGCGGCATCGGTCCAAAGGGGGCAGTGGCGCTCGCAAACGCTCTGAAGCTCGTGTCAAACTCAAACACAGAATGGGTTTTCCCGTCAAACTTGAGGGCGCTGAAACTCTCCGGTAATAGCATCGGGACCGAAGGAGCACGCGCTATGGCCAGTCTCCTCATACCTCTGCCGAACGAAGGCTCCGGAACTTGGTCGTTCAATCCTTCGCTCGAGATACTTGACCTATCTGATAATCATAGGATGGACGATTCCGTCGCCCAAGAGTTTGCAAAAGCCCTTCAACCTCGACGTGTTAAGTCAGCTAAACGTGGTAGGGATGGTGGCGATGGGGATGGTACATATCTAGTGAACGCCGCGCTATCCGAGCTTGGCCTCTGCGGACACTCCTTCTCTCAAGCAGGACTGGATATGATCGCGGCGAGTCTGGATCCGAAACGCAACGGCTCTGGCGGTGCTGCCAGCGCATCGACCCACGTGATCTTGGAGCGTACAAAGTCGATTGGACAGCAATCTGGCTCGAATGTTCAGGAGACCAGTCACGAGCTGGTTCTCCCGGCGGCGACGGGTTGTGCAGCTGAGCAGCGAGAGCTGTCTCACTGGCACTGGCAGGCGTGGAGGACTAAACTTTTGCCCGGAGCAGACGATACCAGCTCGCAGATGGGTCAGATGGCAACAGGCGATGAGCACATCCCACCGGCTTGGCAACGATCACTGATGGAGGACTACCACGCAGGGGGCTCGATGATGCCGTGGAGCACTGGGTTTGCCCTTCGAACGGTTTTGCTGCAAAGAATGGAGGACGGTGATCATATACTGCCCGAGGAGCAGGAGACTGTCACAGCAGGTCTGCCCGAGTGGCTTGACAATGAGCTGAGATGCGTGATCTGCACCGAAACTTTCGTGAATCCGTACGCGATCAACGGATGTGGACACGTTTTCTGCCATGATTGTGTGTCGCAGTGGTTCAACACGCGCTCGAATCAATGCCCGATTTGCCGGCATCGCCTTCAAGTGGTGAGCAACCACCACATTAATTTTTTCCTCTTCTTGCTTCCTGTGTTCGTGTATGCGTGCTAAAATGTAATTTCCCCCTTTGAATCCCCGCAGCCTACGTCTTTGGCATTGACACCGTGTACAATGACACAGAAATTACTCGAGAGGTATGTGTTGCCCTATTTACCGCCGAAGGATGTCGAAGCTCGCCGTGAACGTGCCCGCGAGGTGAGAGACAACGCAGCGGCCCGAGCTTCGGAGGCGAGTCAGGTTCCCAGCGGTGGCGACAGCGGAAGGAACATGAACATCGCAGCCGCAGCCGCAGCCGCAGCAGCCATGGCTTTGACGGGCGGTCCAACCCTCGGAGACAACGCAAGAGCCGGTCTATCGTCATCGAATGCGGCGCTTCAGCAGATGATTCAACTTCACACGCAGAGAGCGATGCGAGCCGTGCAAGGCCGACAGCGCGACGTGCAGTCGTCAGGTCAACCGCAAGGCGACATGTCCGTCCACGAAGCGTTGACGCAATCGCTTCATTCTGCTCAAGAGGTGCTGAGAAACCTTCAAGAGAGCAGAAGACGAAGGCATGATCAGATCGCGGCGGTCCTGACTCGCGTCCGGGGGCAAGGTGTCGAAATCCCCCCGTTTCCAGCCACCGACGTGCCCGTCTCAGCCGCATCAGCCAGCACTGAGAACCCCTTGGCCGCGATGGAGGCGATGCTACTCCGTCGACGTCAAGGGGGCTCAAATGACAACGCCAATGCCCGAGCTGAAGGGATCACGTGGACTGCGATGAGCACAAACGTGGATCATTCCACGCCGTGTCATCACTGCCGAGCCAACATACCTCCTCGTTTCCTCCGCATGCGACGCGCGCTGGTCACCGGAGTTCATGAGTACTACCATGCAAATTACGATTGTCTTCGCTCGGTCCATAACGAAATTCGTGACACCACGTCGATTCAGGGACTCGATCGGCTATCAGAGCAGGAGAGGCGAGTCTTGACTGCCATCACAAGCGTAGTCGTCTCCCGGGTTCAATGATTTTGAGGGGCTTGCTTCGCCGGCCAAGAGTTTAGAACTACGATGAAGATTACGTTCCTCTAGCTATAGCGACCTATTCATAACGACACACTGTAACTCATGACGCCAGATGCCCGAGATGGTCCTCGTAAGATTGATGGAAAGTCTGTGCGCACCACTTGAAGGGCTCGGCTATTGCCGACCCGGGTGGCAAAGCGGATGTCTCCATGAACACCAAACCCATCGATGTGGCCCAACGCTTTGCCTCATCCACGCTCACGGCACGTTGCCTCAGCTTCCCGAGCTTTTCATTAGCGGCGGCGATTTCCGCGGCTGTCACCGTCCCATCCCCGTCGGCGTCATAGTTAACGTGCCCGACAAGGTCGTGCTTATTCCCCACCAGAACGCCCCTGATTGACTTCCCTTTGTTCGAAGGGACACTCGTGAGCAGCTTGAGGCTCTCCGCGCACGCCTCGAAGCTCTCCTTACTGCTCTGATCGTACACGAGGATCACGAGGTTCACGTTGTCCAGGAGCTGCGTCACCATGTCGCTGAATATTTGGTGTCCGGAGACGTCGCACACAAACAGCTCGACCGTGGCTGTCGTCCCTTCGATCGGGACGGGTGCCACCACGACGTCCATACCGCTCGTAAGCTTGTAGTTTTTTGGGAACAGCTTACCCTTGCTCTGAAACATCTGCGTCAGCGCCGTTTTGCCCACAGCTCGACAACCTGAGAAGATTGGCGGTCATCGTGCTCAGCTTGGGGAGAGGTTGGGACACACGGGCGATGTTTGAAGAGGAGCAGCAACTTTCAATGGTTGGGAAAAAGTCAACACGACATCAAAGAAAGGCGCGTACCTAGGACAGCCACCTTGGCGCGAAGAGTCACAGACATGCCGCGCACGCTCATGTCGGTATCGCGCCAACCCGGCTATTATGCTCGCCGACTCGGCGTTTGTGAGGTGGTCCAAGTGCCGTCGGCGGGTCCGATGATTTAAATAGTTCCCTCACTGTATGTTCGAAACCTTCAACAAGCTCCACCAAAGTCGAGCTCTCAAGTCGTCGTGTCGAAACTTCGACGGAAAAAAGGTCCGAAAATTGACAAAATCAAACAGGAAGAAATAAAGGTTTCTTTCCACTACTCTCTGGGGGAGAGAAGCCACTGTGCGTCGTCCGTATGCGCCTGGGGAACAGGGTTTAGAGACGAACGGTCGAGCGATGTACGAGCCCGACGACGAGGACCTCGCCGCGGAGGAGCAGGCGGCTTCCCTGAAGGTAACCCTGCCGTAATCTACACGGATCCGTTGTTCGCATTTCTGACGTGTTCCCTCCACCCCGCACCCGGACAGGCTTGGGAGAAACACTACCAGGCTGAGAGGACTTGGGAAGACTTAGAAGAAGATGAAACTGGTAGGCTGCGCATCACGCAAGGGGACAAGAAATACAGGGAAAAGCGCAGGAAGATCGCGATGGCGGCGGCGAACTCGCACGTGTGCAAGGGGATGATTAGGTTCTTGTACGTGGTGGTGGATCTCTCTCAGGCAGTCAATGAGGCAGACATGAGGCCATCACGCCTCGCCGTCGTATCGGGGCTCCTATACACGTTCTTCAGGGAGTTTTTCAATCAGAATCCGCTCAGCCAACTGGGTTTAGTGGTGACTCGCAACGGCATCGCCGAGCGCTTGACAGAGCTCAGCGGCAGCCCCGAGTCCCACATCAAAGCGCTGAAGGAGAACTTGGAAGCCGCAGGAGACATGGTAGGTTCATTTTCCATCCCCTGAGTGTGATCTACGTCTGATGGATACTGCAGAATACACACTCGCCACCCAGATTGAGACTCACGAATGCTCCACCAACTCCAACAGTCCATCCAAAACTCTTTGGAACAAGTGCAGACGTCGCTTGCACAACTTCCCACCTACGGTGAGCATAGATAAACTTTAAACGTCCACAGCTAGCTTATGGGTGGTTAAAGGATACCGAATGAGATCTGTTTGTCGTGCTTTCAGGTACTCGAGAAGTTCTCTTCGTGGTGTCCGCCCTCTCCTCATGCGACCCCGGAAATGTGCACACGGCAATTGCCGCAGCGAAGAACGCAAACATAAGGGTCAGCGTGGTGTCGGTCGCAGCAGAGTTGCACGTGTGTCGCCGAATGACTGAGGAAACCGGTGGGTTGTTTGGAGTGTCCCAGTCTCAGCATCACCTTGAAGAGTTGGTCATGGCCCATGTTCCCCCTCCACCGCTGAACGAGGAGGTGACAAAGGTGAGACCAGGCATCGAGTTTCTCCCCTACCATTTTTCCTGACCCAGTCCGAGCAGGCAAGCTTGGTTGAAATGGGATTCCCACAAAAACGACCCCTGGATAAAGGGTCATTTTTCTCCGGGCGAGGAGGGGAATATGTTTGCCCTCGATGTGCATCGAGAGTAGAGGTGAGTGCCAAAAAACCGTCATTTCTGGGGAAACGGAAAATAACTTCGAACAATTTTTCGCAGGAGCTCCCTTCCCAGTGCAGTGTCTGCTCTTTGACGCTTGTTTCATCTCCTCATCTTGCTCGGTCATATCACCACTTGTTTCCAGTCGCACCTTTTGAGGAGCTGGACGACGCGACCGAGCTCAAGGCGACCAATTGCTTCGCGTGTAATTTGAAATTCAACGGCAACGGAGAAGGGGGAAATGACGATGCACCTTCGGTTTGCCCGCGATGCAAAAACACATATTGCTTCCAGTGCGACGTGTTCATACACGAACAATTACACAACTGCCCAGGTTGCGAGATAGACAAAGCGAAGGGAATTTACAACAAACATAGCGCGTGAAAATAACTTGATTGAGAAATCGCAAACCCATCCGCGTTATCTAACTAAGATTGGCCTCCGATTTTAGTCGCTGTCGTCTGAGTAAACTCGCCTTTCCTGCTTTGAATTCAGGCCCGATTAGAGAAACGAGAAACAAATCACAAAGCACAATTAACATACCCGTGGCTTTTTTGAAGAAGCAACAATCCCGATACGTTTCTTTAAAGCGGCAATGCGATCAAGACGGTCAGCGACGGAGGC
>MDSX01056284.1_pt1 | contig 14940 bp, 11 predicted proteins | sample 811141 | NCBI WGS metagenome assembly MDSX01 (sample SAMN05326642, study PRJNA326480) | marine metagenome | isolation source: seawater | place: Atlantic Ocean: South East | collected 2010
CTAGGAATAGAAAACCCACTATCATCATTAATAAAAAAAAACGGGTATAATATAAATAACACCTCTGGAGAAGATCTTGATATTGACAGATCTACTATAAAAAATTCAAATGCTGAAGTGATCACTGCATTTGAGATTTTTGAACATCTACTAAATCCTTATGGTGTTCTTAAAGATATTAAAGCAAAAAAACTTGTGGCAAGTATTCCTCTAAGATTATGGTTTGCAAGTGCCTATAAAAACAATCATGATAAAAGAGATAGACATTTTCATGAATTTGAAGATTGGCAATTTGATTGGTTACTAAATAATACAGGATGGAAAATTGTAGATTACAAAAAGTTTACAAATCCTGTTAAAAAGATAGGTCTAAGGCCATTACTTAGACTATTTACTGATAGATATTATTTAGTCTACGCAGAAAAAATCTGATTAAATCTATGAATATTAATATTATAATTCCTGTATTCAATGAAGAACAATATCTTGAGAGATGTATAGATTCCATAATAAAACAGACTTTACTTCCAACTAAACTTTTGCTAGTAAATGATAATTCAAATGATAATTCTGAAAATATTTTAAAAAAATATTCTAAAGAATTTTTATGGATTGAATACATAAACATAAAATCAAATCAAGCACATATTCCAGGAGAGAAAGTAATTAGGACTTTTTATAAAGGGATAGAAATAATTAATTCAAATTATGATATAATATGCAAATTTGATTCTGATATTATATTGCCTGAAAATTATCTAGAATCAATTATAAGCATATTCAATAGTGACCCAAAAGTAGGAATAGCTGGAGGGAATCTATATGTAAAGAAAAAAAACAAATGGGTATATGAAAAAATATCATCAAAAGACCATGTTAGAGGGCCTATAAAATCCTATAGAAAAAAATGCTTTGAAGATATTCAAGGGTTAAGAAAATCGATAGGCTGGGATACAGTAGACGTGTTAATTGCACAATATCATGGCTGGAAAATAAAAACAGATAAATCGCTGGCAGTTAAACATCTAAAACCTACAGGAGCAAACTATAGTTATAATTCTAAATTTCTTCAAGGAGAAGCGTTATATAAGATGAGGTTTGGTTTGGTTTTAAGTATAATTTCTGTATTAAAAACCTCTATTAATACTGGTAGGATTTTAATGATATTCTTTGCTTTTTTCGGATATACTAGAGCTCTTATTAAAAGAAAAGAAAGAATTGTTACAAAAGAGCAAGGTCAATTTATCAGAAAACACAGATGGCAAAAAGCGTTCTCTAATCTATTAAATATTTAGAGCTTCTAAATCTACATTTCCGCCAGAAATAACTACACCTACTTTTTTATTTTTATAATATTCTTTTTTATTAATTAGTCCAGCTAATGCTACAGCGCTTGAAGGCTCAATAATAACATCTAATCTCTCAATAAAAATTTTCAATGCATCTATAATCTCATCTTCACTAACACAAATAATGTCTTTTATTAATTTCTTAATTATCGGAAAATTAATATCTCCTAAATTAGTTCTTAATCCATCTGCAATGGTATTTGTGTTTGTATTGTATTGAATAACTCCAGACTTTAAAGATCTGTAAGCATCATCTACTAGTTTCGGCTCAACCCCTACTACCTTACATTTATTAGAAAAAATATTTGAAGCAATAGCAATTCCTGAAATTAGTCCTCCACCGCCAATTGGAGATAGAATGAAATCCAAATCTGGAATTTCTTCTAATAATTCAGTGCCTATTGTTGAATTTCCTAATATTACATTAAGATCATTAGACGGATGTATAAAATGTAAATCATTTTCTGTTAAAAGTTTTGAAGTAGTTTTTTCTCTAGCTTCAATAGTTGATTTACATTCAATCAAATTTATATCATATTTTAGTACAGAATGTTTTTTAAATTTAGGGGCATTTTCAGGCATAACTATATAAGCATTTATATCCTGAAGATTAGAGGCGCATGCTAAGCCTTGAGCAAAATTCCCTGATGAATGAGTTATAACTCCCTTTTCTTTAGACTCTTTAGGCAAACATCTTAATGCATTTGAAGCTGCTCTAATTTTAAAAGATCCTGTCTTTTGAAAATTTTCACATTTAAAATAGACATTACAATTACATAGCTCATTAATAAAATCAAATTCCAATACAGGAGTTTTATTAATAAAGGGTTTAATATTATCGTGAATTTCTAACAGTAAATCCTTAGAAAATTCCATAAAATTAGTTATTAAATATTTTTATGATAATTTGAGGATTCTTTAGAAAGCTTATCGATTCCCTTTAAGTAATCTCCTCCAGCAGTAGCATAAAATGCTTGTCCTCCGCCATTCGCCTTTACATGTATAGATAACTCATTAATGACTTCACGAGCATCATAGTTTTTGCTTTCTGAAAGTTCTTTTGAAATATAACAACTTATGTATACTTTAGAATTATACTCAGAAATTAGAATAGCAAATAAATTATCTAATTCATTGCCTAGACTAAAAATTAAATCTTTCATTGCTGAAGGATCTAAGGAAACATTTTTTGAAATAAATTTAATCCCCTTTTTTTCCTTTATCTCAGATTTAATTTCATCTTTTATAAAATTTGTTTTCTCTTTTATAAACTTATCTCTTTCTTTTCTTAATTTATTATTTTCATCAATTAAATCTGAAATGGATTTAACAATATCCCCTGAATTATTTAATAATTTTTTAGTCTTATTATAATCAGTTTCTTTATCAGCATAATATTCTTTAACTGAATCAAAAGTAATGGCTTCAATTCTTCTTATACCTGAAGCAATTGCTCCCTCAGATTTTATTTTAAATTGCCATATATCTGAAGTGTTTCTTACATGTGTTCCACCACAAAGTTCATAAGAATTTCCAAATTTAACAGTTCTTACAGTATCACCATATTTTTCATCAAATAAGGCAATAGCTCCATTAGAAATAGCTTTATCAATTGGGACATTTCTCTGTTCTTCCAAATCAAGTTTACCATCAATTCTTGAATTCACAAAATTTTCAATCTCACTTAATTGATCTATGTTAACTTTAGAAAAATGTGAAAAATCAAAACGCAAATGATCAGAGCTTACCCTACTACCCTTTTGTTGCACATGTTCTCCAAGAACTTCTATCAAAGCTTGATGAAGTAGATGGGTTGCAGTATGGTTACATTGTGTTCTAAATCTTTGCTTTTTATCAACTACAGCATTAAATGTCTCTGACATGTTTTTGGGAAGGTTTTTTACAATATGTACAGATAAATTCCCTTCTTTGATAGTGTCAGTTATATATATAATATCGCCATTAGGAGACTCTAAATAGCCTTTGTCTCCAACTTGACCTCCAGATTCAGCATAGAAAGGTGTTAAATTAAAAACTAATTGATACAATTCTCCATCCTTCGAAGAAACTACTTTTCTATATTTTACTAATTTAACTTTAGAATCTAATGAATCATATCCTATAAATTCTTGAACTGGATCATCAATTAAAACTACCCAATCATCAACAGATTTTTCGCTAGCAGCTCTTGATCTATTTTTTTGGTTTTCTAATTCCTTCTCAAACCCTTTTATATCAAGTTTAAATCCTTTTTCATTTAATATTAAAGAAGTCAAGTCAACAGGAAACCCAAATGTGTCATATAATTCAAATGCTTTTCCGCCAGAAATCGTCTTTTTCTTACTTGAATTAATTATTTCATCTAAAAGCACCAATCCTTGGTCTAATGTCTTTAAGAACGAGCTCTCCTCCTCTTTAATTACATTCTCTATTAATTTCCTTTGAGATTTAATTTCTGGATATGAATCTCCCATTTTTTTAACTAAAACTCCGACTAACCTGTATATAAAAGGTTCTTTTTTCTCTAAAAAAGTAAAGGCATATCTAATAGCTCTTCTTAAAATACGTCTTATAACATAACCAGCTCCAGTATTACTTGGAAGCTGACCATCAGAAATTGAGAAAGAGACTGCTCTTAAATGGTCAGATATTACTCTCATAGCTATATCTATATTTTTATCTTTCTCATAATCAAATCCGGTAATTGTCTCGATTTCTCTTATTATAGGAGTAAAAACATCAGTTGAATAATTTGAATCCACCTCTTGAACAACCATACATAATCTCTCAAATCCCATTCCTGTGTCTATATGTTTTTTAGGCAAATCTTCTAATTTACCGTTAGCTTTTCTGTTGTATTGAATGAAGACTAAATTCCAAAGCTCAACAACCTTGGGATGATCCTTATTGACTAAATCTCTTCCAGACACTTTTTTCTTTTCTTTTTCACTCCTTAAATCAATATGAATTTCACTACATGGACCACAAGGACCTTGTTCTCCCATTTCCCAAAAATTATCCTTCTTTCCAAAATTTAGTATTCTATCTACTGGGATTATCTTTTTCCATATTTCAAATGCTTCAGTATCTAATGGCACATCATCTTTATTGGATCCAGAAAAGATTGTCACATATAGATTTTCAGGGTTAATCTCATATACTTTTGTTAAGAGCTCCCAAGACCATTCAATTGCTTCTTGCTTAAAATAGTCTCCAAAACTCCAATTACCTAGCATCTCAAAAAATGTATGATGATACGTGTCTATTCCTACTTCTTCTAAGTCATTATGTTTACCAGATACTCTAAGGCATTTTTGGCTATTAGCAATTCTACTATTTTTAGATATAGATTCCCCTAAAAAGAACTCCTTAAACGGAGCCATTCCTGAATTAACGAACATTAAACTAGGATCATTCTTTGAAATAATGGGAGCAGAAGGGTGTATTTTGTGATTTTTACTGATAAAAAAATCTAAAAACTTATTTCTTATTGTTTGAGAATTCATTTTTAAGATATGCGTTGGGTTAAATTACACATAATTTAAAACTATTATTATATTTGCATTAAATATTTTTGCAATCATAAGGATATACAAAAGTACAATTTTAAATTATGCCTAAAGTTAAATATTATTACGATTCTGAAACACTTTCGTATAAAAAAATTAAAACAACAAAAACAACTGTTTTAAAATACGTTTCAGTATACCTTTTGGGATCTGCATTATTTGGGTTTTTATTTATTCTCATTGGAAGTCAATATTTTGAATCTCCAAAAGAAAAATCTCTATCAAGGGAACTTCAAAATTTACAAGTGCAATTTGAAGTATTAAATAAAACAATGGAAAATGCAGAAAACGTATTATCAAATATTGAAGAAAGGGATAATACTATCTACAGAATATATTTTGAAGCTAATCCAATTAGCGAGGATAAAAGAAAAGCTGGTATAGGTGGTGTGAATAGGTATAAAAAATTTGATGGGTATGATTACTCTGATCTAATCAAAGAAAGTACTAAAAGAATTGATATTCTTCAAAAAAGAATGATTATTCAATCTAAATCCCTAGATGAAATAACTAATCTTGCATCTAAAAAGGAAAAATTATTAAGGTCAATTCCAGCAATACAGCCTATCAATAATAATGATTTGACTAGAATAGCTTCAGGATATGGAAGAAGAACAGATCCATTTACTAAAGTTCTAAAATTTCATTATGGAATGGATTTTACAGCCCCTAGAGGAACACCTGTTTATGCAACTGGGGATGGTATTGTTAGAAGGGTAGATAGTAGGTCTTCTGGATATGGGAAACATATTAGAATTGATCATGGTTATGGATACACCAGTTTGTATGCACATTTATATAAATACAACGTAAAAAGATATCAAAAAGTAAAGAGAGGTGATTTGATAGGTTATGTTGGAAGCTCAGGTAGATCTAATGCTCCTCATCTTCATTATGAGATTTTTAAAGATAAAGTAAGGATTAATCCTGTTAATTTCTATTATGGTAATTTAACTGCTAGAGAATTTGACGAGCTTTTAAAGCAAACTTCTGTTGTAAATCAATCTCTTGACTAATGAAAGTTGATCTACCAGAAAAAAGATATTATTCGATTGGAGAAGTTGCAAATGCATTTGAGGTAAACCCTTCATTAATTAGATTCTGGGAAACAGAATTTTCCATTTTAAATCCAAAAAAAAATTCGAAGGGTAATAGAAAATTCACAACACAAGACATTGAGAATTTAAAGCATGTCTATTTTTTAGTTAAGGAAAGAGGATATACTATTGAAGGTGCAAAGACTTATATAAAGGAGCATAAAAAGAAGTCATTAGACACATTAGGAATTATAAATAAATTAAAAGAGATCAGATCCAGATTAATTAAGATCAAAGAACAACTTTAGTCTATTTCTTTCTCATATATATATCAATCTGAGCTCCATTCAAATCAAAGTTTTCTCTTATCTTATTTTCTAAAAACCTTTTATAGGGATCCTTTATATACTGAGGCAGATTGCAAAAAAACGCAAATTGAGGATGTGAAGTTGGCAATTGAGTAATATATTTTATTTTAACATATTTTCCTTTATTAGATGGAGGGGGATATTTTGCAATTATTGGTAATAGAACATCATTTAATTCCTTAGTCTTTATTTTTTTTGATCTATTGTTATATACTGTAACAGCTGCTTCAATTGCCTTAAATATTCTTTGCTTATTAATTATTGAAGTGAAAATAATTGGAACGTCAACGAATGGTTCAATTTCCTTTCTAATTTGAGATTCATAATTTTTTGTTGACTTGTCATCCTTTTCAACTAAATCCCACTTGTTGGCAATGATAACAATTCCTTTTTTATTTCTTTCACAAAGCCAAAAAATATTTTTTACTTGCGAATCAAATCCTCTACTTACATCATAAATTATCAAACAAACATCAGAATACTCTATTGCCCTAACACTACGCATTACAGAGTAAAATTCAAGATTTTCTTTTACCTTTGATTTTCTTCTAATTCCTGCTGTATCTATTAAATTAAATTCAAATCCAAACCTGTTATATCTTGTATGAATTGAATCTCTAGTAGTACCAGGAATTTCAGTTACAATATTTCTATCTTCTCCTATTAAAGCATTAATAAATGACGATTTTCCAGCATTAGGCCTTCCAACAACTGCAAATTTTGGCAAATTGTCAGAAAGATCAACATCTTCTGAAAAATCTTTTACAACTGCATCAAGCAAATCACCTGATCCAAAACCATTAATACTAGCAATAGGATAATATTTATCAAAACCTAATTCAAAAAATTCACTTGCATCATTAATTCTACTAGAATTATCTACCTTATTAATTACTAAATAAACTGGTTTATCTATCTTTCTCAGCATATTAGCAATATCTGTATCCATAGATGTTACGCCAGTTTCCACATCAACCATAAATAAGATAAGATCAGCTTCGTCTATTGCTAATTCTACCTGCTTATCTATTTCCAGCTCAAATATATCATCACTCCCTACAACATAGCCTCCTGTATCAATTAATGAAAATTCCTTTCCATTCCAATCCCCTTTTCCATAGTGTCTATCTCTAGTAACTCCACTAACGGAATCAACAATAGCCTCCCTTTGCTTAACAATTCTGTTAAACAAAGTTGATTTTCCTACATTAGGCCTTCCTACTATTGCTATTATATTACTCATAATATTAAAATGTGTGCAAATGTAATGGTAAAATTATATTAAAAAAAAAGAGCAGCTTAATTTTAAGCTGCTCTTTTTAAGTGATATATGAATAAAATTATTGAGTTGAAGTAGACATTTCAGGTCTAAACATTAAAGTTTCAATAATTTCTCCGCCATAATCTCTTATAGCTTCATCTCTTTTCTTTCTATCATGTTCTAATGCTCTCCATCCATTTATTTCATTATATGCATCTCTATAATCAAAATCCTCAGCAGGATATTTTCCTCTAGGTTCAGCATGAGAATTATAAGGTTCTACAATGTGAACTTCCCATTGACCTCCTGATTCAAGAAGAAAAACACCTCTAATACCAGTGAATCCGTGCTCCATTTTGACTTTAGCATCATTAGCTAAAAAATGAAAGAAATCACGTCCAAGTCCAGGTTTTAATCTAACTGTAGTGAATCTAACATAATTCATAGGTGGTTGATCATTATCCCAATTATACCCTAATCCTGTGACTCTCCATGTGCGTTTATTTCCGTTACTATCAGCAACATATGGCATTACATTTTTCTGCCAATATGAATACTCATCAGAAAATCCTTCATCAAAAAAAGCAGATTCTTTTGGCCCAACAACTCTCATGTACTTTCCTTGATCAGGACCTGTAATAATTTGAAATGTTATAATACCATTTTCTGCAGTATTATTATATTTTTTTGTCTTTTTTGCAACAGCAGATTCAAACTCTGCTGTCATTCCTGTTTTTGCATCCCATCTATTGATTTGCCAATATTCTCTATTTGGATTATTCTGAGAAAAAACAAATAATGGTAAAACAAAAACTAATAAAATTATTTTTTTCATTGTCTATATATTTTTAAATTAAGTTGCGAATCTAACTATTTAGAATGAATCTAAAAAAGAAATTAAAATTTATTTGATATTATTTATAACCAAATCTCTTTAGTTGATTTTGATTGTTTCTCCAGTTTTTATTAACCTTTACAAATAGTTCTATATGAATTTGCTTTCCAAAAAAGATTTCTAAATCCTTTCGGGCCTGAATTCCAATTTTCTTTAGTGCACTACCCTTATGTCCAATTATAATCCCCTTCTGACTATCTCTTTCAACCATTATTATAGATCTAATTCGGATTATTTTATCATCTTCCTTAAATTCTTCTGTAAGTATTTCAACAGAATAAGGGATTTCCTTCTTATAATTTAACAGAATCTTCTCACGAATAATTTCATTAACAAAAAATCTCTCAGGTTTGTCTGTTAATTGATCTTTTGGGAAATATGGTGGTGACTCGGGCAATAATTCAATTATTCTTTTAAGAAGACTTTCAACCTGAAATTTTTCAAGAGCTGAAATTGGAAATATTTCTGCATTTGGAAGTTTATTTTTCCATTTATCAACCTGTTCCTCTAATTCATTTTGATTGGACAAATCAATTTTATTAATAACCAATAACAAAGGGAGAGTTGAAGATTTAATCTTGTTATATAAATCTTCATCCTTTAAACTTGATTCACCAACTTCTATCATATAAACAATAATGTCAGCATCATCAACAGCACTTTTTACAAAATCCATCATTGAAGATTGTAGATCATAGCTAGGTTTAATTACCCCAGGTGTATCAGATAAAACCAATTGAAAATCTTCACCATTGACTAAGCCTAAAATTCTATGCCTAGTTGTTTGAGCTTTTGAAGTAATAATTGAAAGTTTTTCGCCAACTAACGAATTCATTAATGTTGACTTTCCAACATTAGGGTTACCAATAATATTTACAAATCCAGACTTATGCATCAGGTCAAAAGTATTAATTATCTTTTTAATCGAAATAGTAATAGAAATAGAGCAAAAAATAAATGTATATTGTATACATAAAATATTCAAATATGTATACTAAAATATACCAAATTAAGAATGCACTACTTTATTTAGTTTGCCTTTTATTTTTTATAACTGGCTGTAATTCGAAGTTAGATTATACTATTGAAACTACTTTAAATCCAAATCAAATTGCACCACTAACAGCAATGTTAAATATTACATCTGAAGTCCCCTGTCAAGCTACAATAAAGGTTTTAGGTGATATTCCAGTAGAACAATCTTTTAAAGAATCAAGCACAAACCTGAATATACCTGTTTTAGGACTTTATGCTAATAAACTTAACAAAGTTGAAGTAACTCTTAATTATGATGGTGGTAAAGAAGTAGAAATAATTGAAATTCAGACATCTGAAGTGCCAAATTTTTTCCCAGAAATTGGAATAAATAAAATGGAAAAAGAAAAAATGGAACCAGGTATGCATGGCCTGGATATTCATTTTGCAAACTTTGGTAAATTTCGATCGGCTCCAATAATTTTTGATGATAATGGTCAAATAAGATGGTATTTAGATTTAAGTTTCCATAAAGCTATGGTTGGCCCATTTCAAAAAATTAAAAATGGCAATATTTTAGTTGCAGGAAGAAATACGATATATGAGTTTGATATGATTGGGAAATTACTTGTGATGACAAAAATAAACAGCAACTATGGAATCCATCATGATGTTCTTGAATTACCTAATGAAGATTTATTAATATGCGTTGGAAAAAGAGATGGCTATATAGAAAAAGATGGTAAAACCATATTGTCTGACAATGATTTTATGATACATTTTGACAGAAGACAATCTAAAATTATAAAAGAATGGGATCTGGCAAAACATTTAGATGTTGATAGAGATGTAGCTATAGACAAAGCACAGAGAGTTTTTGGAGATGGAGATTGGCTGCATATGAATTCTTTAGATTTTAATGGAAGAGATAGCACAATTATTGTTTCTGGAAGAAACCAAGGATTGATTAAAGTAACTTGGGATGATAAATTAAAGTGGATTATGGCTCCTAAACAAAAATGGGGTAAATCAGGTAGAAAAGGCAGAGGCTATAATACAAAACCTTATTTGCTTACTGCAATTAATAAAGAAGGCAAGCCATATAATAAAGATGTTCAAAATGGTATAACAAGTGCCAAGGATTTTGATTTTCCATGGGGACCTCATGCACCTTATCTATTGCCTAATGGAAATCTTATTGTTTTTGATAATGGCCCTTTTAGAAATTATAATAATGAAACCCAGTACTCTAGAGCTGTAGAATATCAAGTAGATGAAAAAAATAAAACCTTTAAACAAGTATGGGAATATGGGAAAGATAGAGGCTTTAATTTATTTTCTCCAATTGTAAGTGATGTAGATTTGCTTCCTTACACAAAAAACATATTAGTAACCTCAGGATTTATAAGTCCCAGAAATGTTCATAGGGCAAAAATTGTTGAAGTCTCTCCTGAGAATAATAAAGAGGTTTTTGAAGCAACTATATTTTTTAAAAATACCAATAGAGACATAAACAATCCTGGTTGGGGGCAAGCAGATGTTTTATATAGGTCTGAAAGAATGGAATTGAAATTTTAGAAAACAAGGAATATTTTAAATTAGCCTAACTCCTTTATCGCCTATTTTTGAAACATATGTTGAAAATTCTATTGAAGTTCCTGAATATACTTTATTTATAGCCTGTTCAACTTTCACAGCTCTATCAATTCCTTGACTCAAAGCAAAAATTGAAGGACCTGATCCTGAAATTGAACATCCTAAAGCTCCTGCTTCTAAAGCTGCTGATTTAACCTGATAAAAATTAGGTATAAGTTTACTACGATGTTTTTCAATTAAATGATCATTCAGAGATGTTTTGATTAAATCATAATCACTAACATGCAAGCTGTGTATAAGACTCCCAAAATTTGCTATCTGCTTTGTAGCGTTTACTAAACTTACATCCTTTGGCAATATACTTCTTGAATAAGCAGTTTTTATTTCAATGTGAGGATGAATTACGGTGCAGTATAAATCATCTGGAGTTGGTATTTTTATTATTTCTAAAGGAGAAAGACTTTTAACTAAAACAAACCCTCCCAATAATGCGGGAGCAATATTGTCTGGATGCTCAAACATACCATCATTCTCCATATCCTTCATTGCAAACTTTATTAGATCTGCAATAGTAAACGGATCTCCCATTAATTTATTTATAGCAAATACGCAACCCGCTGCGCTTGCACCACTACTACCAATTCCACTGCCAGGTTTTATTTTTTTTATTATTTCAATTTCAAAACCACAATCTGGGCTTAAACTATCAATTAGCGACAATGCAGAAACTGATGCCGCATTTTTAGAAATATCTAAAGGAAGTTTATAATCAGAAAAGTTATTAATTTTTATACCCTTTTCAGTTGTTTTTCTAACAATCATTTCATCTCCAATAGACTCTAAAGGAAATCCAAGAATATCAAATCCACAAGCAACATTAGAAACTGTACCTGGTGAAAAAACTCTAACCTCATTTTTCATAATAAATTGCTTATTTTATTTATAACAAATTTAACTTTTAATTCTTTATATATTATACTGGAATCTGTAAATTGCTGCATATAAATATTAAATAAATAAAAATGAAAATGCTTAAAAGAATATTAGTATTAATTGTCATAGTTTGCTCTTACTCAATCAACGCGCAAACAGTAGATGAAATAATTAGTAACTATTTTGAAAATACTGGTGGAGTTGAAAATTGGGAGAAAATTGAGGGGATTAAGATGAATGCTAAAGTTAACCAAGGTGGAATGGAAATTCCTATTGAAATCGTTCAGTTAAAAAATGGGAAAATGATGACAACGATAAATTTTCAAGGTCAATCAATCAAACAAGGAGTGTTTGATGGAGAAGTTCTTTGGAGCACAAATTTTATGACTCAGAAAGCTGAAAGAAGCGATGAAGAAACAACAAATATGGTTAAAAATGAAATGAATCAATTTCCAGATCCATTTTTAAACTATAAAGAAAAAGGATTTACAGCTGAACTAATGGGTACTGAAACTGTTGATGGTGCAGAAACATTTAAAATTAAACTAACTACTACGCCAAATATTATTGAAGGCAAAGAAGTTCCTAGTATCTCATACTACTTTTTTGACAATGAAAATTTTGTTCCTATTCAAGTTCAAGAAGAAATTATGGAAGGACCTGGAAAAGGAATGATTTCTGAAGTTAAAATGAGTGATTATCAAGAGGCAGGTGGTATATACATGCCCTATTCAATGACCCAGGGAGTAAAAGGTCAGCCAGGTGCTCCAATAACAATGGACAGCATTGAAATTAATCCAACTATAGATGATAGTGAATTTGCATTTCCTGAAGAAGCTCCAGAAGAAAACTAGTTAAACAAATACATCCTCAATTAATTCAATAAACTATGAAAAAGATATTTTTAGTTTGCATTGCTGTTTTTTTATTTCAAAACACATCTTACAGTCAGTCAAATATTAAATTAGAAAACTTATTTGGTGACCTAAGAGCTAGGCATATTGGTCCAGCAGTGATGAGTGGTAGAATTAATGATATGGAAAATCATCCAACAGATCCAAAAATAATTTATGCTGGAGCTGCAGGTGGTGGTGTTTGGAAATCAAATGATGCAGGAACCACATTTAATCCAATATTTGATGAATTTTGTCAATCAATTGGAGCCATAGAAATTGATCCTAATGACCCTGATAACACCATATATGTTGGCACAGGTGAAACATGGCCAAGAAATAGCGTCTCTGTAGGAGATGGATTATACAAGTCAATTGATGGTGGAAATAATTGGAAAAAAATTGGATTTGAAAAATCTGAAAGAATTGCAAATATTATTGTTAATCCAAATAATTCAAATGAGATAATCGTTGGTGTTCTAGGTGCTCTTTGGTCTGATAGTCAAGAAAGAGGGGTATATAAATCAACTGATGGTGGACTAACATGGAAGCAAATACTATATGTTAATCAATCAACTGGATGTGCAGATCTAGCAATAAATCCTAATGATCCAAATATTATATATGCTTCAATGTGGGAGTTTAGAAGAACAGGTTGGTCATTTAATTCTGGAGGAGAAAACAGTGCTTTATATAAATCAATCGATGGAGGAAGCAGCTGGGAAAAAATTCATAATGGATTTCCAGAAGGAAAACTTGGAAGACTTGCAATTGCTGTAGCTGAATCAAATCCTGAAGTAATATATACAGTAATTGAAGCAGAGAAAGATGAGAAGAAAGGAATATACAAAAGTGTTGATGCAGGTGCTAATTGGAAACAGATGAATAATGATTTTGGCATTACTGTAAGACCTTTTTATTTCTCCAGAATAGTTGTAGATCCTAAAGATGAAAACATTATTATTAAAGGAGGGTTATTCGGTTCTATTTCAAAGGATGGTGGGGAAACATTTAAACAGATGGGCTCTATGCATGCAGATATTCATGATGCAGTATTTGATATTAACAATTCAGATATTATATATGTTGGAACGGATGGTGGTGTTTATAGATCTTGGAACAAAGCTGTAACAATGGAAATTGTTGAAAATCTTCCTCTATCACAATTTTATCATATTAGTGTTGACAATGATACTCCATATAATGTTTATGGAGGATTACAAGATAATGGATCCTGGTATGGTCCATCATTTGCCCCTGGTGGAATAACTGCAAAAAACTGGCATCCAGTAGGTCAAGGTGATGGATTCAGAGTCTTGAGACATCCAACAAAAAATATAATTTATTCTGAAATGCAAGGTGCTGAAAATGTTTGGAGATATGATGTTGATAATAACCTAGTAAAAACTATTCAACCACTTGCAGTGAGTGGTTATGAGGAATATAGATTTAATTGGAATCCTCCGATAGCTACCAGTTCAAATAAACCTGACAGACTATATATAGGAAGTCAATATTTACATAGATCAGAAGATATGGGAGATGGCTGGGAAATAATTTCACCAGACCTAACAACCAATGATCCTAATAAACAAAATCAAGAAGAATCTGGGGGTTTATCAATGGATAATTCTGGTGCTGAGAATCATACAACTATTTTTACCATTGCCGAATCACCTCTAGATGAAAATACTATATGGGTTGGTACTGATGATGGAAATATACAGGTAACAACTGATGGGGGTAATACATGGACAAATACTATTTCTAATGTAGGAGGAGGTGTTCCTGATAACACATGGGTTTATCATATTGAGGCAAGTTCACATGATTCTAAAACAGCATATGCAGTTTTTGATGGCCATACTTCAGGTGATATGACTCCATATGCCTATAAAACCACAGATCTTGGTAAGACTTGGACAAATATTATTCCATCCAATGATGTTTATGGGTTTGTAAGAAATATTCAAGAAGATTATGTTAATCCTGATTTGCTTTTTCTAGGAACTGAATTTGGGTTATATATAACTGTAGATGGAGGTGAAAATTGGGCAAAATTTA
>MDSX01093691.1_pt1 | contig 14940 bp, 17 predicted proteins | sample 811141 | NCBI WGS metagenome assembly MDSX01 (sample SAMN05326642, study PRJNA326480) | marine metagenome | isolation source: seawater | place: Atlantic Ocean: South East | collected 2010
TGGCTTACAATACATGCATTAGCAGTACCAACAGTTTTCTTTCTTGGTGCTATTACATCAATGCAATTTATTCAACGATAGGAGATATTTATAGATGAGTGCACCGAATCCTAATAAGCAACCCGTGGAATTAAACCGTACATCACTATTCTGGGGTTTACTGTTAATTTTTGTTTTAGCTGTACTATTTTCAAGTTATTTCTTTAACTAATTTACACAAAATTAACGAAAACTTGATTCAATTATTAAAATAAGATTTTAAGGAGATTGTAGTAATGAGTGACGCTGGACGAGTACCACTTTGGATGGTTGCAACAGTTGGAGGGCTTGCTGCCCTTGGTTTATTAACTTTATTTGTCTTTGGCGCGTATTCGGGCCTAGGATCTTCTCTATAGTTTAAAGTTATATAACATGTGATTTTATTCAAGTATAGAGGATGCATTAAAGTTAATGCATCCTCTATAAAATATAAGTAATAAATGGTCAATATAATGATACACCCGAACAAGATTACCTTTTTGAACTGATGAAAATTAAGTATTCAGCAATTAAAAAATCTAAAAGGTAAGGGAGCTCTGCAATAAATTAATATCTATTAAATTACCTCTCTCGGAATATAAATAATATATACATATTTGAAAATAATGGTTCCCCTTCGTTAAAAGATTTTAGTTAATTGTACCTGCAATTAATGGAAAATTTCCCTAAGTGTAGTAACTAGATCGTGATAAAAAATATAGGTTGAAAAAAATTTCTTCTTTTTTATAAAAGTATTAAAAAAAATTATTTAATACCCCCAGGGGAATTCGAATCCCCGTTACCTCCGTGAAAGGGAGATGTCCTAGGCCTCTAGACGATGGGGGCTTTTTATATGACACCTATAATCTACTACAGAACAACCTAGTTGTCAAGAAATTTATTTAAACTTAAAAATCAACATTACTTTTTTCGTCATTAGGAGATAACAAATTAAATTTATTCTCAAATGACGAAGATCCAACAAACATCTCTAAGATTTCACGTTCGAATATTTTAATTGAATTAGCGTAATAACGCGTTGGATTAACAAGAATAGAAAGTGTTCTACTAATTGTAATATCTTTGATTTTAGCCCAATGAATTATATTCAGTTCTAATTCCTTTGAAATTGCAGAAACTGAAACAAACGCAGCCCCTAAACCCGATTGAACAGCATTTTTAATAGCTTCAATAGAATTTAATTCCATTTCAATTTTAAATTGGCGACTGTCAATACCATTTTCAATTAAAGTAGTTTCAATAACATTTCGTATGGTAGATTGTGTATTCAATGCAATAAATTTTAAACGGTAGAGATCTTCCTTTTGAATATATTCCAAAGATGAAAACGGATGCGAAGTTGGTAAAATAAGTGCAAGTTCATCTTCTGCGTAGGAAGTTATGTCAAGTATTGGCTGTAAGTTAACTGGGATTTCACCCCCAACTACAGCTAAGTCAATTTGACCTTTTGCTACACCCCAAGCTATATGTCGTGTCGAATGCACTTGTAATTCAACTGTAATTTGAGGATACTTATGCCGAAAGATACCAATTAATCGTGGCATCAAGTAAGTGCCAGTTGTTTGACTTGCACCAATAATTAAGCCACCAGACTGTAAGGTTTGAATTTCTTCCAGACCGCGACAGGTTTCTTCACATAAATTAAGTATACGAGTAGCATATTTCACTAATAATTCACCAGTCTCAGTTAATCGAGCCTGTCTCTTATCTCTATAAAAAATTGGTATATTTAACTGCCGTTCAAGATTTTGAATTTGAAGACTAACAGCAGGCTGTGAAATATATAAACGCTCTGCAGCTTTCTTAAAACTTCCTTCGACAGTGATTGTTTGTAAAATTTTTAATTGGTCAAGTGTAAAAGGGAAATTTGACATTAATAAATTTTTTAATTTTCAAAAGACTGCTATTGAACTAGTAACGTAATTTAAGCCAAACTAATAAAAAATTTATTCGTGCCAAAATCACTGCTTTCGATAGTATGAGAAACGTTGTATAATAATAGTTAGATTTATTATATAGTTGAGGTTTTAAATTACATGGATACAAGACTTGCAATCGTTTTACTTCCCTTCTTAGCAGCAGTGTCGTGGGCATTATTTAACATTGGCCGTTTAGCACTACAACAATTAAAACGAATGGCTTAATTTAAATAGTAATTAAACGTAGCTATTAAAGCTATGTTTGTAGAGAAACTAAAAACTAGTTTCTTTACAAACTGTTAAACGTTAAAAGGCGAAATACATACCAACATTAAACAATTGACTCGACCATTTATTCGCCTTGTTAAACTTCTTTATCAGATTTATTAGATTGATTTTTCCGGTTTAAAAAACTACCAATTATTGTCTTAACAGGATTTTTAGAATATTTATTCAAATCTAATAATTCAACATCTTGCCCTTCTAAACGTTGAGCTGCATTTTCAAAGGCTATCCCTGGAAAAGATAACTTATCATCTAAAACAAGTGGTTCCCCACGATTTGAAGCGATAATTACTTGTTCACTATCTGGTATAGTACCCAAAATTGGAATCCCCAAAATATTTTGGATATCGGTAATTGACATCATTTCATCACTCTTAATCATTTTGGGACGAATCCGATTAACAATTAACTGATTAGTTTTAACACCACGTGAGATTAAAATTCCTATAACTTTATCAGCGTCTCTAATCGAAGGTACTTCAGGTGTAACTACTATTAAAGCCTCCTGGGCAGGGGCGATAGCAGTCTGAAATCCATCATCAATACCAGCTGGACTATCAATTAAAATGAAATCATATTTATCAATAACGAGATCAATAAGTTCTTGTATTTGTTCTTTTGTAAACGCAGCCTTAGATTGACTTGAGCATAATGGAAAAAATGTTAATTTGGGTTGTCTTTTATCCTGTATTAAAGCTTGTTCTAATCGACATGTTTTATTTAATACATCAAAACCAGTATAAATAACACGATTTTCAAGACCTAATAGCAAATCAAGATTCCGTAACCCTACATCAGCATCAATTAACAATGTCTTATACCCTAGGCGTGCTAAGGCCATTCCTAAATTGGACGTTGTGGTTGTTTTGCCTACGCCTCCTTTTCCCGAAGTAATAACTATAACGCGGGCCATGATATTATTTTTCGTAGGTTATTAATTAAAAAGGTTAACATTAACTAGATTATATCATTAGATGAACTATAAAATTTATTAAGGCGTGATATTAAAATCGACTAGAAGCATAGAGATTAATTTTTAAAATTGCGGACGGAGAGACTCGAACTCTCAAGGGAATACCCGCTAGAACCTAAATCTAGTGCGTCTACCAATTTCGCCACGTCCGCAAATTCTATATACACATTAAATTATAACAGATAAACGTGTTATAAGCAAACATAAATTGGCCACATTGATTAATACAATAATTGTATTAGTTAAAGTGACCAATATTTAATAGCCATACCGATAAAATAAACGCTAATAAGTTAAACCAAGACTACGCGTAGTTTCACTACCAAGGTAAACTCGTACACTTAAAAAATCTGTTGGACAAGCGGTTTCACAACGTTTACAACCAATGCAATCTTCTGCTCGGGGTGCCGAAGCAATTTGTCCTGCTTTACAACCATCCCAAGGAACCATTTCTAAAACATCACAAGGGCATGCACGAACGCACTGTGTACAACCAATACAGGTATCATAAACTCTTACATTGTGTGACATACTTACCTATTTTATCAAAATTAGTAGAATTAATTAAATTTAATACAATTATCTAAGAACCAATTTATTATAAAGCTTCTAAAATTTAATGCATACTAAATTTAATCCAACCCATTATTAAATTCACAAAAACTTTAACTAGAATAGGCTGCATCGTTAATACAACCTATCCAGTCAAACTAATTATTACGTAGTTACCCAATCTACATCAACATTTTCGAGAATAATCGAAGAGTTATAAATCTGTAGAATGATAACTAAAAATACTAAGAATAAGCCCATAAAAACGCCCATCACAGGTGTTGTCCCCCAACCTGGAGCTACTTTACCATATTCTGCGTTAAGTGGTCGCAAAATCTCTCCTAATCGAGTTCTTAATGCCATAATTTTAAGTTCAAGAGAATTAGATTATATAATACTAGTTTATAATATTACTCATAATAAACATTATAAACAATGTTTCCTTTTTCAGATCAGCTTATTAAATAATTTTTTTTATGGAAAGTGCAAAAATCCTAAGTATTTTTATTTCAGGTCTACTACTCGGTATTACAGGGTACTCAATCTTTACTGCATTTGGACCATCGGCCAAAGAATTACGTGATCCATTTGAAGAACATGAAGATTAAAAAAAATCATTCACTTTCGTGAATGATTTTTTTTACCAATCTCAACTGACTAGAAATAGAACTATTTCTATGTGAGAATTAAGCTTGTGAGTGGATTACTTCTTAACGATTCTTGGTGGATCTCTGAAGAAAATCGCAAAGAAAATTACAACTAATGTCCCAATCAGCAAGAAAGTATATACTAATGCTTCCATAATTTACTTATTAAATATTAATCTTAAACCTACGATTTTATACAACACCTTGCTTTTTAGTAGTCTTATCACCAAGTTTTTGGAATGCACCAAATTCAACTTGTTCTAATACTTCACTACCGATACCTGCAAATACATCTCGGAATAAAGTACGACCACCGTGCCATAAATGACCAAGGAAAAATAATAGGGCAAAATTTGCATGACCAAAAGTATACCAACCACGCGGACTACTTCTGAAAACACCATCAGACTCTAAAGTTGTTCGGTCAAATTCGAAAACTTCACCTAGCTGAGCCTTTCGTGCATATTTCTTAACAGTAGGTGCGTCTGTAAATACTTGACCATTTAACTTTCCACCATAGAAGTTCGTACTAACACCAACTTGCTCAATACTGTATTTTGATTCAGCACGTCTAAATGGAATATCAGCACGTACAATACCATCTTTATCAACTAAGATAACAGGGAATGTTTCGAAGAATGCAGGCATTCTTCGTACAGTTAATTCACGACCCTCTTTATCCTGGAAAACAGGGTGACCTAGCCATGCCTCTGCAATACCATCTCCTTTATTCATTGGACCAGCTCGGAATAAACCACCCTTTGCAGGGTTATTACCAATGTAATCATAGAACGCTAACTTATCAGGAATTCGTGACCAAGCTTGGCTTAATGATAAACCTTCACCTAGTGAACTCTCTACACGACGTTCAATTTCCTGTTGGAAGTAACCACTATCCCACTGATAACGAGTTGGACCGAAAAGCTCGATTGGAGTTGTTGCAGCACCATACCACATTGTACCTGAAGTGATAAACGCGGCAAAAAATACGGCCGAGATACTACTTGAAAGTACAGTTTCAATATTACCCATACGAAGCGCTCGATAAAGTCGCTGCGGTGGACGAATTGTTAAATGGAAAACACCAGCAAGAATACCTAAGATACCAGCTGCGATGTGATGCGATGCAATTCCACCTGGGTTAAATGGGTTAAAACCTTCTGCACCCCATGCTGGGGCAACAGCTTGTACTCGACCTGTTACACCATAAGCATCAGAAACCCAAATCCCTGGCCCAAATGTACCTGTTACGTGGAATGCTCCGAAACCAAAGCATAATAGGCTTGCTAAGAATAAATGAATACCAAAAATTTTTGGTAAATCTAATGCTGGTTCACCAGTACGGGGATCTCTAAATAACTCTAGATCCCAGTAAACCCAGTGCCAGATCGCAGCTAAGAAACATAATCCAGATAGGACAATATGTGTTAAAGCAACACCTTCGAAACTCCAAATCCCAGGATCTGAAACACTCTCTCCGGTAATACTCCAACCACCCCACGAATCAGTTACACCAGGGCGAGCCATAAAAGGCATTACAAACATACCTTGTCTCCACATTGGGTTTAGAACTGGATCTGAAGGATCAAAAACTGCAAGTTCGTATAATGCCATTGATCCTGCCCACCCAGCAACAAGTGATGTATGCATAAGGTGTACAGCAATTAGACGGCCTGGGTCGTTAAGTACGACTGTATGAACACGATACCAAGGTAGTGCCATGGACTTTTTTCCCTCCTCTAGAAAAACTTTTTACTTTCTTACTCTGTAGCCTGAACATTACGAACAGGAAAACTAAAATTTAAATTAACTAAGTTAATCTACTTAGATCAAATTATATATTGAATTACATTTTTTTTACTATAAGAATTAGAAATTTAAATAATTATCTTATGAATCTAATGAACATAATACATATAAAGCGGGTGACGCGATTCGAACGCGCGACATCAACCTTGGCAAGGTTGCGCTCTACCCCTGAGCTACACCCGCTTAAGAATGTAATAATATTATACCAAGAAATTACGGATAAACAAAATTTAATATACATACTGCACTCTAATACTTATAGAGGGTTCTTCATATTTAACTTTTCGTTTTATTTTCGGATGTACTTTGCTAATAGATACATAGTTCCGGCAATGGCATGAGGAACTAATCTAAAACCATTAGTTTTAAATACTTCAATTACACGGTCAATGGCTAAATTATAAAGCTCTTCTAATTGCTTGGGGGTTATATTTTTTAAGTCGATATTTTTTTTATGACTTAATTACAACAATATTTTCAGCAATTAAGTATATTTGTTGAGCCGAAAGTGCCACCGGCAAAATAATATTCAAATAGACGAGGTCTAGTAATAATAAACCACTAAGTACTTTAATAGCTTGTTTAAAGTTAAACTTTTTCGCATTCAGTTTCATTGTAAGAATGAATATTTATTGAAAAAAAATTTGAAAATTATAATTTGTTTATAAACTGTCTCATTTGTTTTGTCGTAAGAAACGTAAAGACTCAAAAGTTTTAAATATTAATAATTTAATTAACGGGAGTTAAGAATCACTATTGTAATTAAAAAACATGCATTAAATCTATTCATTATTCAATTTTGCCTGATTTCTAATTTTTTCTTATTTTTATAACTATAGACAAACTCCATACTATATGCGATCATAATAATACATTATTTAAGTATCCTCAGTAGCTCAGGGGTAGAGCGATCGGCTGTTAACCGATTTGTCGTAGGTTCAAATCCTACCTGGGGAGATTAGTAATAAAAAACGTAATGGAGCTTTATAAAATGAACGACTTTCGAGATAATAACTCTTTACTTTTATCAGATTTTAATTTCTGACAAAGTAAGGAATTATACACGCAATTAATGGAAAAATTTATTAGATTCTAAAAATATTAAATTTTTCGATTAAATTTACATTTTAAATTTAACGAAAAATTCTTCCCTATAAATTTCAATAAATAAAATAATATAGGGAAAAATGTTTAATTTGCATACTAAACTCAAATAGTTTGCGAACAAGATGTTTTTAAAGTTAATCGAATGTATACTCGTCTAAGCAGGAACAACATTAAAAATTCCCGTAAGAATAACTAATGCAGACCATAGACCTGCTCCACTCCAAACGATACTTTGAGACTTTTCCCATTCACCTGGAGTTGCTAATATAACAGGTACAGCAACTACTAATGCAAATGATACAAGTACTAAGAGACCAACAAAAAATTGGAGAATTCCGATCATGAGAATTATTTGCGCTAAATTAAATAATTTAAACTATATCAGTTTTTAGGGCTAAAATACGATTTCCCCAAAAACCATATGGACTTAAAGAATATTCTATAACATTATTTCATTAATAGAGACTAGTATAAATAGAAATTTTTTGAAAAAGTTCAATTAATTATCTTGCCACCTATTGTATAATCTAGTTAAGTATTTTTTTTTATAATGTTTTGGATATACGAGGTTAATTATGAATGCAAACTTCTTATTATCATACCTACCTGAAGCGTATGCAGCATTTCGTCCAATCGTGGATATAATGCCAGCAATTCCGGTACTATTTCTTCTACTAGCCTTTGTTTGGCAAGCAGCTGTAGGTTTTAGATAATAAAACTAACGCACCACCCAAACAATCTAAAAAGGAGCATTAACACGTTCCCAGAAACTTTCAAATTAGGGTAATTCTACGAACTGCTCTAATTAACTAATTACTAACTGTTGAAACATTGTCTATTCACTGAAATCAAATATTCTAAATAAGCTTTAAAATGGTTGACACTACTTCAAAAACAGGAGTTATCTCACAAATTATTGGACCTGTAGTAGACGTTGAATTCTCAAACGGCGAACTACCCAAAATTTATAATGCACTAGTTATTACTTCAGGTGACACAAGTATTACTTGTGAGGTACAACAACTTCTTGGAAACAACAAGGTGCGCGCAGTTTCAATGACATCGACAGATGGTTTAAAGCGTGGAGCAAGTGTGTTAGATACAGGCGCTCCAATTACTGTACCAGTAGGAACAGCAACTCTAGGACGTATTTTCAACGTTTTAGGTGAACCAGTAGATGAACTAGGACCATGTAACCCAGAAGCAGGTTTACCAATTCACCGTCAAGCTCCAGCATTCAGTGACTTAGATACTGCCCCAGCGGTTTTTGAAACTGGTATTAAAGTAGTTGACCTTCTAGCTCCTTACCGACGTGGTGGAAAGATTGGTTTATTTGGTGGTGCTGGTGTAGGAAAAACAGTACTTATCATGGAGTTAATCAATAATATTGCACGAGCACACGGTGGTGTATCAGTTTTTGGTGGAGTTGGTGAGCGTACACGTGAAGGTAATGACCTTTACTGCGAAATGAAAGAATCAAAAGTAATCAACGAAGACAAGCTGACTGAGTCTAAAGTAGCACTAGTTTACGGGCAAATGAATGAACCACCAGGTGCACGTATGCGTGTTGGTCTAACTGCATTAACAATGGCTGAATATTTCCGTGATGTAAATAAGCAAGACGTTCTATTATTTATCGATAATATCTTCCGTTTTGTACAAGCAGGTTCTGAAGTATCAGCACTACTTGGTCGAATGCCATCTGCTGTAGGATACCAACCAACATTAGCTACTGAAATGGGTGTATTACAAGAACGAATTACATCAACAACAGAAGGCTCAATTACATCTATCCAGGCAGTTTATGTACCAGCTGATGATCTAACAGATCCAGCGCCAGCTACAACTTTTGCACACTTAGATGCCACTACAGTATTATCTCGAGGTTTAGCATCAAAGGGAATTTACCCAGCGGTAGATCCACTAGATTCAACATCAACTATGCTTCAACCAGCAATTATTGGTGAAACACACTATAATATTGCACAACTTATCAAATCAACTCTTCAACGTTACAAAGAATTACAAGATATCATTGCAATTTTAGGTCTTGATGAACTTTCAGAGGAAGATCGTTTAACAGTTGCACGAGCTCGTAAAGTTGAGCGATTCTTATCACAACCATTCTTTGTTGCTGAGGTATTTACAGGGTCACCAGGTAAATATGTATCATTAGCTGATTCTATCGATGGATTTACTCAATTACTAGAGGGTAAAATGGATGATTTACCAGAGCAAGCATTCTACCTAGTAGGAAACCTTGCAGAAGCTATTGAGAAAGCTGAGAAGTTAAAATAAAAAATAGATATGAGTTTAAACGTTCGTGTAATTACACCTGATAAAGTTATCTGGGATGCAGATACAGAAGAACTAATTCTTCCTAGTAGTACTGGACAATTAGGTATCCTAACTGATCATGCTCCTCTTCTTACAGCTTTAGATATTGGTGTTATGCGCCTAAAAACTGGAACAGATTGGACATCAATTGTTCTAATGGAGGGCTTTGCTGAAGTCGAAAATAATAAAGTTACAGTACTTTGTAACGGGGCCGAAGAAGCAACTTCTATTGATGCCAATAAGGCGCAATCAGATCTTGAAAAGATGACCCTATTAATTGATGAAGCAACGACTAAAAAAGAAAAAATTGAAGCGACAATAGAATTACGTAAATGTAAAGCTCGTATTCAAGCTCTAGCTAAGTCGTAAATAGAAAAATAAAATCTCTGAACCAATGCAATTGATTCAGAGATTTTAAAACCTATTAGAGAATTTCTTAACAGACAGAAAAAGTATTTTCTTTTTCTTTAGTATAATTTTAAATTATTTACTAGCTAATTCAGGCGTTGGTTGATCTTGACTATCCACCAAAACTATAACATTGTTATTTTTACTTGGATCCACATCAACAACTACAATATCATCTTTTTTGATTCGCTCAGAAAGTAATTCCTCAGCCAAGTTATCTTCTAACAATCTCATTACTGCTCGACGTAATGGACGCGCCCCATAAGTTGGGTTATAACCCTCATTAATTAAATGCTTTTTAAATCTGTCAGTAACTTCTAATTGAATACCATTATCAGCTACACGCTTAAAGATATCCTTTAGCATTATTTCAGCGATTTCACCAACCTCATCCTTTGTTAATTGTCTAAATACAATAATTTCATCTAAACGGTTAAGAAATTCAGGTCTGAAGTATTGTTTTAACTCTTCATGAACAAGCTTATGTACACGATCATATTCAAAAGTAACATCATCTTCAGCAATAGTGAAACCTAAGCTTTTACCGCTACCTTTTTCAATGATTTTTGAACCAATGTTCGATGTTAAAATCAGAAGCGTACTCTTGAAATCAATTGTTCGGCCCTGAGCATCAGTCAAACGACCATCCTCAAAAATTTGTAATAGTAAATTAAAAATATCTTGATGCGCTTTTTCAATCTCATCAAACAGAACAACACTATAAGGTCGTCGTCGTACTGCTTCAGTTAATTGACCACCTTCATTATAACCAACATAACCTGGCGGTGAACCAATTAGCTTCGATACTGTGTGACGTTCCATGTATTCAGACATATCTAGTCTCACCATTGATTCCTCAGAACCAAAGAAGTACGCACTTAGTGCCTTCGTCAATTCAGTTTTACCAACACCAGTTGGGCCAGCAAAAATAAAACTTGCGATTGGTCTGTTCGGGTTTTTTAAACCAACACGTGCACGTCTTATTGCTCTTGAAACAGCAGAAACGGCCTCATCTTGACCGATTAGTCGAGCATGTAGAGTCTCTTCCATGTTAAGTAACTTATCAGATTCACTACGTGTCAACTTATTAACAGGAACACTAGTCCAAGATGAAACAATTTGTGCGATATCCTCTTCAGTCACTACTGGAGTTTCAACCTTTGGCTTGTCCTTTTGTTCAAGTTCCTTAGAATCAGATTCTCCTTTTGAGTTCCAAATAATAGCCTGTATCTGAGCATTAATTTCTAATTCACGCATACGCAATTTACCAGCAAGCTCAAAATCTTGATTTCGGATTGCGCCATCTTTTGATTTTAATACTTCACGCTTCTCCTCTTCTAATGCCCTAGCAACCTCAGGAACTCGAAAAACTGATAATCGAACTTTTGATCCTGCTTCATCAATTAGATCAATTGCTTTATCAGGAAGAAATCGATCAGCAATATATTGATCAGCGAATTTTGCTGCCGCAGTAATCGCTTCATCTGAAATAATCAATTTGTGGTGACGCTCATAACGATCACGAAGTCCAAATAAGATTTCAATTGTTTCATCAATTGATGGCTCGTTAACCATAACAGGTTGAAAACGTCTTTCTAAAGCCGCATCCTTTTCAATGTATTTACGATATTCTTCAATTGTAGTAGCTCCAATACACTGTAATTCACCACGAGATAGTGCGGGCTTCAAAATATTTGCTGCATCCACAGCACCTTCAGCAGCACCAGCCCCAATTAAAGTATGAACTTCGTCAATAACTAAGATAACGTCATCCGATTCACGAATCTCATCCATAATTCGTTTTAAACGCTCTTCAAATTCACCACGATACTTTGTCCCAGCAATTAGCATACCAATATCTAAAGCAACTACAAGCTTGTTCTCAAGAATATCTGGTACGTCACGATTTACAATACGCTGAGCTAATCCTTCAGCAATAGCTGTTTTACCGACACCAGGCTCACCAATTAATACTGGGTTATTTTTTCGACGACGACCAAGGATTTGAATAACACGTTCAATCTCATCTGCTCGACCAACTACTGGATCTAACTTACCCTCAATAGCTTTTTGAGTTAAATTAATACCAAATTCATCTAACGTAGGTAACTTACCACGTGAACCTACTTCACGAACGCCTTTGTTACCAGCTTCACCAAGTGCACGAATAATTTCAGAACGTAATCGCTGAAGATCTACTTGCATCTCTTCTAATACTCTTGCAGCCACACCTTCACCTTCAACTATTAAACCTAATAATAAGTGCTCAGTTCCAATATAATTATGGCCAAGTTGACGGGCTTCTTCTAATGATAGCTCTAAGCACCGTTTAGCACGTGGGGTAAATGGTATTTCCACGGCAACAAAACCAGAACCACGCCCAATGATTTTCTCAACTTCAATTCGAGCTTCTTTTAGCTTGATACCCATTGATTTCAAAATCTTCGGCCCAACGCCACTACCTTCGCCTATGAGGCCTAGTAGAATCTGTTCAGTCCCAACAAAATTATGACCAAGCCGTCTAGCCTCTTCTTGCGCTAACATAATTACTTTAATGGCTTTTTCCGTAAAGCGTTCAAACATATAATTTCTCAAGTCTTATTAAATGTAACATAAACCAAGATTTCAAAATAACCTAAATCCGACTTACAATAATAATTGTACTTCAATTTACTTATTAAAAAGTATAACTTGTTTAAGTTATTTAAAAAAATGTATGTCTATGTTTTCAAAAATAGTATAATATTGGTTAATAGTCAACAAAATAAATTTTTTCTTACTAGTAAAACTATTAGTGTTTTGAAATGCTATAATGTTAACTATAGTTTAGTTGTAAACAAAACATTTACAAAGTTTAAAATAGTAAGAAAATTTACTTATAACAACTCTTGTACATTATTTAAAATATCAGATAATAATTAAACATATGATTAACTGGTCAGTATTTGCACAATTAATTTCGATCAGCCTTGTTGTCCTTTCAGGTCCTGCAATTATTTTTCTACTATACTTTAAACAAGGTAACATGTAAATTATTTAAGCATAAAATGCTAAGATAAGAGTTTAACGCATACAAAGTATATAATAACAATAGACATTAAATTTCTGTTTTATTATATATTTTGTTGACGCAAACAGATTAACTTGATAACGTATAGTTAAAGTATACATAATTAAGCGCTCTTAGTTCAGTTGGTAGAACGTAGGTTTCCAAAACCTGATGTCGAGGGTTCAAGTCCTTCAGGGCGTGTTTAATACTGGACTTTTCTTAGAAAGAACATAATAATATGAATAATTAAGTTTAATTAAGGAGAGGTGGCTGAGTGGTTGAAAGCTTTAGATTGCTAATCTAACGTACGTTGTAAAATGTACCGTGGGTTCGAATCCCATCCTCTCCTATAGTTTAAAGAATTGCTTTTTCAAATCATTACAATATTCTCAGAATAGTATATGCCCAGTTTACATTAAAGCAGTTATTTTAAGTACTAGCAACTACAAATGATAATTTTTTTTTAAATTATCAAATATATCATGCCATTGGAACAACTAAAAACAAGTGGTATAATATTTCGAAAAAGTATAGTTTAAAAAAATATGGATATCTTAAGTTTAGGATGGTCATCTCTTATGGTTATGTTTAGTTTTTCACTAGCATTAGTCGTTTGGGGTCGTAACGGGTTTTAACAAACAAATAGTTTATATAAAAGACAAGAGAAATTTTATCATGAGTAAAGAGATTTTTACTGTAGCCGGAGTTATGTGGTTACTAACATTAACTGGTTTAAGCGTAGGTTTTGGTCTATTAAAGATCCAAGGTGAATAATTATTTTGACCTCTAATGGAACTGATTATTAAATAAAATCACAAATCACGTAATGAGCCTAGTCGAAAATATTTGGATTCTAACATCAGTGATAATAATTTTTTTCGTTCTATCAACAGATCCAAAAACTGCCTCAAATAGTGGGTCAAATAATAGCCAACTAGGGGTAGGCTTTTCAAGCATAGACCGAAAACAAAATTCTATACGATCATTTATGTGGTTTGCCATTACATGTTTTTATATTTTAAGTTTAGTAATTAACTATTACTAAATTAAGAATACATAAGAATCAGAAAGAGCTTAAATCGATTAACTCTTGCTGATTCTTAATCATATTAGCTAAAAAATGCAATGTTGTTAAGTAGTAAGTACGCTACCACAGCACCACCGAACGCACCAATAAAAAAGCCGCTCGTGAACTTTCGCCACCCTTTTGACGACTCTAATCCTTCAAGCTCACCGTTATCCTGAAATGAAGCTAAACCATAAATGGTTAATCCAAGTGTTAAAATAAGGACTAAACCAATATCAGATAATAAACCAGCAAGTAAAGCGTTAGCAGTATTTCGCATCGGGCCAAGAATATAAAAAGGGCCAATTAAAAAATAACCATGTGCCATACCAATCTCTACACCGCGCATAAGCGATGATAGACCTTTTCGATAGATTGGTAAATTACCTAAATACAATTTTGTTGCTGTTGAAGTAGTTACAGGTGTAGATAAGTTACCTACAAATGGATCATTATTATACGGTTTAATAAATTCGCTCATGTTTTTTATGTAGGGCTTTGTTAAATTACAGTTAGATACATATTTTATACTAAAACCAAACAAAATTATCACGAATCGGGCTACTTTTCTGAAAGGTTCTCCTTGTTTGGCAAATTATAGATTCATTTCCTCTTTAAAATTTTTAGTATCTACTTTATATAATAACGATAATCGGGATGACAGGATTTGAACCTGCGACACCCTGCTCCCAAGGCAGATGCGCTACCAAGCTGCGCTACATCCCGTTAAATATATTTAATTGTAGTAA
>MDSX01000153.1_pt1 | contig 14923 bp, 11 predicted proteins | sample 811141 | NCBI WGS metagenome assembly MDSX01 (sample SAMN05326642, study PRJNA326480) | marine metagenome | isolation source: seawater | place: Atlantic Ocean: South East | collected 2010
ACCCCTCTCACCCACCACAAATTACTCCACGGTGACAGATTTCGCCAAGTTACGTGGTTGGTCTACGTTGCAATCACGCATTACAGCAATGTAATATGAGAGTAATTGCAACGGTATAGTGGCTAGGATAGGAGTTAGACTATCTTCGGTGTCTGGTATTTCAATATAGTGGTCTGCAATTTCAGCTACTTTTTCATCACCTTCTGTAACTATAGCGATAATCTTTCCTTTTCGAGCTTTAACCTCTTGAATATTTGAAAGGACTTTTTCATAATAATTGCGTTTAGTAGCAACGACAATGACTGGCATTTCTTCATCAATCAAAGCAATGGGGCCATGCTTCATTTCTGCGGCAGGATACCCTTCGGCATGGATATACGAAATCTCTTTGAGTTTGAGTGCACCTTCTAATGCTACAGGAAAATTATACCCCCTACCTAAGTATAAGCAGTTTGAGGCGTCCTTATAAATAGCAGCAATTTCTTTGCATTTTTCGTTACAACTTTGAAGCAAATCTTCCACTTTTTGAGGAATAGAGTTAAGCTCAGAAAACATAGTTCGAAGTCGATCTTGCGTGATTTTTCCTCTAATCTCTGCAATACCCAAAGCAAGAAGAGTGAGAACAGTTACTTGAGCTGTGAAAGCTTTGGTAGAGGCAACACCAATTTCTGGACCAGCGTGCGTATATGCACCGGCATGAGTTGTACGAGGAATACTACTTCCCACTACGTTACATATTCCGTATATAGTAGCACCCTTCTTTTTTGCCATTTCTATGGCTGCAAGTGTATCTGCTGTTTCTCCACTTTGAGAAATAGCAATCACTAAATCGTCTTCTGTAATGATTGGGTTTCTGTAACGAAACTCAGAGGCGTATTCAACTTCTACAGGTATTCGGCTGAATTCTTCAATGAGGTACTCGCCTACCAAGCCAGCATGCCATGATGTTCCACATGCAATAATGATAATTCGGTCAAGGTTTTTGATTTTACTTGCGTATTCTTCTAAGCTACGCATGTTGAATGTAAGATTTTCGGCATCAAATCGCCCACGCATAGAGTCATAAATGCTTTTCGGTTGCTCAAAAATTTCTTTGAGCATAAAATGATCATAGCCACCTTTTTCAAGGGAGTCTAAACTGATTTGAAGTTCTTGAATAAAGGGTGACTTGGCAACATTGTCAATCGTCTTAACTGACATTTCACCATCTTGAATAGCAACGATTTCATTATCATCAATATACGTTACCTGATTTGTGTATTCAATGATAGGAGTAGCGTCACTAGCCAGATAGAATTCGCCAGGTACTTTACCAATGCCTACCACCAATGGACTTCCTTTCCTGGCAGCTATCAAGGTGTTGGGGTCATTCTTGCTTAAGATAACAATTGCGTATGCTCCAACTACTTCATTTAAGGCCAATCGAACAGCTTCTAATAAGTCAACTTGTTCTTTTACTTGAATCTCTTCAATAAGGTGGGTAAGAACTTCGGTGTCCGTTTCACTTTTAAACTCATGCCCTCGCTGCATCAAAACCTTTTTGATGGTGGCATAATTCTCGATTATCCCGTTGTGAATCAAAGCGATATTCCCACTTTGAGATTGGTGTGGATGAGCATTTACTGTGTTGGGTTCTCCATGAGTGGCCCATCGAGTATGTCCAATTCCACGATTACCCTCCAAATTATTGCCTTTAGCTATTGCTTCTAATTCAGATACTTTTCCCTGATTTTTATATATAGTCAGATCACCGTTGAGCAGTGCAATCCCAGCACTGTCATACCCTCTGTACTCTAGTCTTCTAAGACCTTTTATTAAATATTCATAGGCATTGTTTGGCCCATAGTATGCTACAATTCCACACATTGTTCTGTTGTTCTAAGGTCAAAAGTAATTCTTATTGTTTAATCTCATTAAACAATAATTCTCATTAATCATTAAACTGTACAATAAAGCGATTATTCTATAGATTGAATGTGTTTTTTAGTTCTTCAACTACGTTTAGTTCCTCCCAAGGGAAGAGTTTAACGTCTAATTTAATCGTGTTGCCGCCACCGTCAGTGAATTCCTTTGTTACTACTTCGGTAGTTCTTCCCATATGACCGTATGCAGCTGTTTCGCTGTAGATCGGTGTTCTTAAATCGAATCTTTTTTCAATGAAATAAGGTCTCATATCAAAAGCAGGCATTTTCATGAGAATGTCTGCTATTTCTCCATCAGACATCGATACTTTGGAGGTTCCATAAGTATTTACATATAAGCCCATAGGCTTAGCAACACCAATAGCATAAGCTACTTGCACCAATGCTTCATCGGCAACACCAGCAGCAACTAAATTCTTGGCAATGTGGCGAGTTGCATAGGCTGCACTTCTATCAACCTTACTAGGATCTTTACCAGAAAATGCACCTCCACCGTGTGCTCCTTTACCACCATAAGTATCAACTATTATCTTACGTCCTGTTAGGCCGGTATCTCCATGTGGTCCACCAATAACGAAAATACCCGTTGGATTCACGTGATAAGTAATGGAGTCTTTAAAGAGTGCTTGTGTTTCGGGTGGTAGTTTTTTGATTACTCGTGGAACTAATATATTGATGACATCTGACTTGATTTTAGCTAACATGGCGTCTTCAGTGTCAAAATCATCATGTTGAGTCGAAACAACAATGGCATCAATGGCAATTGGCTTATTGTTATCGTCATATTTTATAGTAACTTGAGATTTGCTATCTGGCCTCAAGTAGGTGATTTCATTATTCTCCCTTCTTAGTTTGGCTAATTCTTTTAAAAGTAAATGGCTTAACTCTAAAGGAAGTGGCATATAGCTTTCTGTTTCGTTGGTTGCATAGCCAAACATCATTCCTTGATCACCAGCACCCTGATCTTCAAGATTAGCCCGTTCCACTCCTTGATTAATATCCGGTGATTGTTCGTGAATAGCACTCAATACACCACATGAGTTCCCATCAAACATGTATTCACCTTTTGTGTATCCAATTTTATTGATGGTTTCTCGTGCAATTTTTTGAACATCGAGGTAGGTTGAAGATTTAACTTCACCAGCTAAAACGACTTGCCCTGTTGTAACTAAAGTTTCACACGCTACCTTACTACTAGCATCAAAAGCTAAAAAGTGATCAATGAGTGCGTCAGATACTTGATCTGCTACCTTGTCAGGATGTCCTTCAGATACTGATTCGGATGTAAAGAAATAGGCCATAGGTTTTTATAATTAAAATATGCTGCGAAAGTATGAATTTGTAACGATATAAACGGGAGGTGTTATTTGAAATTTTAACTAGATTATTTGAAAATCAACTTAAATCTACCAATCGTTTGGTAAAATTGTTTTGTTTTCATATATTCGACACAAACTACATTAGATATGGCTAAACCGAAGCTGGATAGAAAGACATTGCTAAAAAACTCACTCTCTGTATTTAAATCTCGCGGCTATCATGGTACCTCCGTCAATGATTTGGCAGCTGCAAGCGGATTGCTGAAGGGGAGTATTTATCATTACATTGAGAGTAAAGAATCATTGATGTTGGAGGTGTTAAATGCTTTAAGAGATCATTATGTCATCAAAGTATTTTCAAAATGCCATGATGATAACCTTACTCCATACGAGCGGTTACAGGAATTGTCAATACGTGCTGAAGAGATATTCACCTTTGAGGAAACAGGTGATTTCTTTGTGAATATCGGTCTTGAAACGATTAATTCTAATCCGTCATTTGCTCGGGTAATTCAAGATTTTTTTAAGGATTGGATTGGTTCATTGAGTGATCTGTATCGTCACGTATTAGATGAGCAAGATGCGATTGTTCAAGCCGAGAGAGTTGTTGCAGAACTTGAAGGTTCTGTGATCATGATGAAAATTTTAGGTGATGTTAATTATCTTAAAAGATCAAGTATTCGCGTTTTAAATGAGTTTAAGGAATTAGAAAAGAATAAAATCAGTAAAGTGTATAATGACTAGAAAAATTCGTAAAGTAACGGTTTTGGGTTCTGGTATAATGGGCAGTAGAATCGCTTGCCATTATGCTAACATTGGTTTGGAGGTTTTGCTTTTGGATGTAGTAACTCCTAACTTAGCTGAAGGATCTAGCAAAGATGATCGCAACAAACACGTAAATAAGGCGTTTAGCTCTGCTATAAGAAGTAATCCAAGCCCAATTTATTCAAAGCAGTTCACTAGAAATATAAAGACTGGAAATTTTGAAGATGATCTATATAGAATAGGAGATTCAGATTGGATTATTGAGGTTGTAATTGAGCGACTTGATATTAAGAAAACATTATTTGAAAAGGTAGAAAGATATCGAAGGAAGGGGAGTCTTATCACTTCGAATACCTCGGGTATACCTATTGAGTTAATGTTGGAGGGACGAAGTGAGGATTTTCAAGCTAATTTTTGTGGCACCCATTTCTTTAACCCACCTCGATACTTAAAATTACTTGAGATTATTCCGTCCTCAAAAACAAGTTCAGAGGTAGTTGATTTTTTTTTAGAATACGGAAGTTTATATCTAGGAAAAACTACTGTAAAAGCTAAAGATACACCTGCATTTATTGCAAATAGAATAGGAGTATTTAGCATCATGGCCATTTTTAAATACATGCAAAAACATGAACTTTCAATTGAGGAAGTAGATCTGGCTACAGGTCCTGTTTCGGGTAGACCAAAGTCAGCTACTTTTAGAACTTCTGATTTGGTGGGGTTGGATACGTTAGTAAAAGTTGCTGGAGGTGTTCATAAGCATTGTATTGAAGATGAGATGAACAAATGGTTTGAAATACCGGATTTTTTAACAACAATGCTTGAAAGGAATTGGCTTGGAGATAAAACCAGTCAAGGATTTTATAAAAAGTCTAAAGATAGTTCAGGGAATAGAGTTATTGAACAACTTAATCTTACATCATTTGATTACGAACCCTTAACCAAGCCAAAGTATGACAGTATAGGTAAAGCTAAGAAGACTAAAAATACTGCTAGTAGTATTCGTAGTTTATTTGATGGGGATGATAAAATTGCTAATTTTTTTAAAGAGGTTATTGTAGCTGTTTCGGTATATTCGGCTAATCGAATTCCAGAGATTGCAGATGAAATTTACCAGATAGATGAGGCACTGAAAGCCGGTTTTGGATGGGAAGCAGGGCCATTTGAAACGTGGGATATTTTAGGATTTGATAATGTTTTAAAAGCCATTAAGGCATCTGAATTTGAGCTACCACTATGGATTAATGATTTCAAGGCTAATGGTTATAATCAGTTTTATAAAGTGGTGAATAACCAACGTAGGTGCTATAGTTTAACATCTGGACAGTATGAAATTATTCCTGGAACAGAGTCATTGGTGGTTTTAGAAAATTACAAGTTTCAACCTTTAGTCTATGGAAACAAAGAGGCATCATTACATGATATTGGAGATGGAGTTCTGTGTCTTGAATTTCATTCTAAAATGAATGCTATCGGGGGTGGAACTTTAGCAGCCATTAATCGTTCAATTGAAATAGCTGAAACGGAGGGTTGGAATGGTCTGGTCATTGGAAACGATGCTCCCAATTTTTCAGCTGGGGCCAACTTAGCTATGATGCTTATGTTGGCTATTGAACAAGAGTTTGATGAATTGAATGTGGCTATCAAGTATTTTCAAAATACAGTGATGCGACTGAGGTATTCTAGTATTCCGGTAGTTATAGCACCCCATGGATTGACTCTTGGAGGAGGATGTGAAATGACTTTACATGCTGATAGTGCAGTAGCGTCCACCGAAACTTACATTGGTCTTGTAGAGGCAGGTGCCGGTTTAATACCTGGAGGTGGTGGTACAAAAGAGTTTGTGCTAAGAACAAGTGATGGATTTACGACCATTGACCCTCAATTACCAGCTTTACAAGACCGATTTACGACCATAGCAACTGCTAAAGTGGCTACCTCTGCTCATGAAGCTTTTGAAATTGGTGTCATGCATAAAGACAAGGATGAGGTTGTTGTGAATGGACAGCGACTTATTGCGGAAGCGAAGCGAAAAGTAATAGAATTAGCCAACGATGGATATGTACAAAAACCTCAAAGGGATGATATTTTAGTATTAGGAAGAACAGCTCTAGGTGCATTATATTCAGGCATTGAGTCCTTTGGTATAAGCAATTATGCAAGTGAGCATGATCAGTTGATTGCAAGGAAATTAGCATTTGTTATGGCAGGTGGAGATTTTACTCAGCCTACTCAAGTAACTGAGCAGTATCTTTTAAACTTAGAGCGAGAGGCATTTTTGAGTTTATTGGGAGAGCGAAAGACACTTCAACGAATTCAACATATACTAAAAACTGGGAAACCATTAAGAAATTAAAATATGGAAGCATATATAGTAAACGGATATAGAACGGCAGTTACAAAGGCCAAACGCGGGGGATTTAGTTATACTTCTCCAGTTGATTTTGGGGCTGCTGTCATTAATTATTTAATAGAGAATACACCTGGATTTGATCCTGAATTAGTTGAGGATTTAATTGTTGGGAATGCGGTACCTGAAGCAGAGCAAGGCTTGCAAATGGCGAGGTGGATTAGTATGAGGAGTAATTTGTCTATGGAGATACCCGGTGTTACAGTTAATCGGTATTGTGGAAGTGGAATAGAAACCATTTCCATGGCTGTTGCAAAAATAAAAGCGGGTTTAGCAGATTGCATTATTGCGGGTGGAACGGAGAGTATGAGTCTTTTACCAACTACTGGATTTAAGACAGTTCCGAATTATCATATTGCTAAAGATCATGGAGATTATTTTTTAGGAATGGGTTTGACTGCAGAGGAAGTTTCTGTTAAACATGGTGTTTCAAGAGAAGATCAAGATGAGTTTTCACTAAAGTCCCACCAAAAGGCGATTCGTGCAATACAAGAGGGTAAATTTAAAAATCAGATTGTTCCGGTTGAAGTTGAAAAAGTTGCTTTTGATCCAGCAACGAACAAAAGAGTTACATCAACCACGATTGTCGACACTGATGAAGGTCCTCGAAAAGACACTAATTTAGAGGTGTTATCAAAGCTCAAGCCTGCATTTAAAAATGGAGGTACAGTCACGGCTGGTAACAGTTCTCAAACGAGTGATGGGGCCTCATTTGTTCTAGTAATGAGTGAAAAATTGGTGAATGAATTAAACCTAACACCTCTAGCTCGTATGTTGAGTTGTGTTTCTGTTGGGGTTCATCCCAGGTATATGGGAATCGGACCATTAGCTGCTGTCCCGAAAGCCTTGGCCAAGGCAGGTTTATCGTTAAAAGATATTGAATTAATTGAACTTAATGAGGCATTTGCGTCTCAAAGTTTAGCAGTTATTAGAGAATTGGGGCTTAATCCGGAAATTGTAAATGTAAATGGTGGTGCAATTAGTCTTGGTCATCCACTAGGGTGTACAGGTTCAAAATTAACAGTTCAAATTTTGGAAGAGTTAAAAATAAGAAGTCATAAATATGGGCTTGTAACGGCATGCATTGGAGGAGGACAAGGAATAGCATCCGTTATCGAAAGAATTTAAAAAAATGATAGAAAACAATATACACGGAGGAGAATTCCTCATTAGAAATCAAGATCCAAGGGAAGTATACATTCCTGAAGATATTAGCGAGGAGCAGGGGATGTTCCGATCCATGACTATGGATTTTTTAAGTAAAGAAGTGCACCCACTTCGAGAGAAAATTGACAAACAACGAGAAAATCCAGATTTAATTCCTCAGTTGATGATTGAAGCAGGAAAATTAGGGATGTTGTCGGCATCGTTACCCGAGGAATATGGAGGTATGGCTGTTGATTTCAATACAGAGACATTCCTAAGTGAAGATTTGGGAACGAGTCAAAGTTTTAGTGTTGCTGTTGCTGCTCATACTGGTATTGGAACACTCCCTTTTCTCTATTATGGGACTGAAGAGCAAAAAACAAAATATCTACCTGGTTTAGGGGATGGATCTTTAAAGGCAGCTTATTGTCTCACTGAACCCAATAGTGGAAGTGATGCACTTTCTGCTAAGACAAAAGCAGTGTTAGAGGGAGATAATTGGGTGCTCAATGGAGGGAAAATGTGGATTACCAATGGAGGTTTTGCCGATATTTTTACTGTTTTTGCTCAAGTTGATGGCGACAAGTTTACAGCGTTTATTGTTGAGCGTGACACACCTGGTTTAACAGTAGGTCAGGAGGAAGTTAAGTTGGGAATTAAGGGAAGTAGCACTTGTCAAGTTTTTTTAGAGAATGTGAAAATACCCAAGGATAACTTACTTGGCGAGATAGGCAAAGGACATAAGATTGCTTTTAACGTATTGAATATTGGTAGATTTAAACTATGTGCTATGGTTATGGGAGCATGTAAACGAAGCATTGATATTTCGGTTAAATATGCTAACGAAAGACATCAATTTGGGGTGCCTATAAGCAGTTTTGGAGCCATCCAACAAAAAATAGCAGATATGGCTATTTATACCTATGCTACTGAAAGTGCAACTTATCGTGTATCTGGGTTAATACAAGATAAAATTTCTTCTTTGGTATCTGATGGAATGACAAAACCTCAATCAAAATTGATAGCAGCTGAAGAGTATAGCGTAGAATGTGCATTGTTAAAGGTGTTAGGATCTGAGTCGTTGGATTTTGTGATTGATGAAGCCGTGCAAATTTTTGGGGGGACGGGTTATTCAGAGGAGTATCCTGTAGCTAGTATGTATAGAGATGCCAGAATTAATCGAATTTTTGAGGGGACAAACGAGATAAACAGAATGCTTGCCGTTGGTCAAATCTTAAAAAAAGCAATGAAAGGAAAAATTGATTTGATGGGACCTGCAATGAAAATTCAAGATGAATTAATGGAGATTCCTGATTTTGATGATGAACAAGATGAAGTTCTTTATCAAGAAAAGAAGTCTGTTGTTCAAGCAAAAAAGGCAATTTTAATGTTAGCTGGAGCAGCAGCAAAAAAATACATGCTAGAACTAGAAGATAAACAAGAGATTCTTATGAATTTGTCTGACATGCTTATCCAAGTTTTCACAGCTGAAAGTGCAGTATTAAGAACCGAAAAATTAGCAAATAAATTGGGAGCCGAATCAAATGAGATGCAAATTAATTTAACAAAATGTTATGTTAGTGAGGCAATGGAAAAAATATACCTCTCAGGAAAACATTTACTGGCAGAATTGGCTGAAGATGATATGTTAGTGATGATGCATATGGGATTGAAAAGGTTTACAAAACACCCTATTTTAAATACACTATCTCTTAAGGAAAAGATAGCTTTAAACCTTATAGAAAAGAATACTTATTATTAGAGTTTATTTCACAATCTCTAATAACTCGATAGTAAAAATTAGTGTTGAGTATGCGGGAATATTTGCACCCATTGCTCTTTCGCCATATGCAAGATTATATGGAATGTATAATTCCCACTGACTTCCAACGGGCATGAGTTTTAAGGCCTCTGTCCACCCAGCAATAACTTGGTTGACACCAAAAGTTGCAGGTTGTCCGCGATCATAACTACTATCAAATTGTTTTCCGTTAATTAGGCTTCCCTTATAATTAGTTTTTACTGTTTGTCCATCGATTGGAATAGCTCCATTCCCTTCTTTAATTATTTTGTACTGAAGTCCACTTGGTAAAGAAACTACCCCTTTTTTCTTTGCATTTTCTAATAAAAAAGCTCTTCCTTCTGCAGTCATCAATTCCATTTTAGCTGCCTTAGCTTTAGCTATATAATTATTAATAACAGTGTTTGATAGTTGACCATCCATGGCTGCATGGCCGTGAATGATAATATCTTTTATGGCTTCTGTAAAAATTTCATAATTAAGCGTATCAATTCCTCCAGATTTGAGACTATTGGCAATGTTCATTCCTACTGCGTAAGATACGCTATCGATCTCACTGACTAGTTTAGCATGATTATGTTGTGCTTCAACTTTTCCTTGAATAAGAATAAATAACAGAGTAATTAAGGCTAAATTTTTCATGGTTCAAAAATAGCCTTAAGTCGCAGATAAATGACTTTAATTCTTTTAATTGAGTTTCTTACTTAACCGATTATTGAAAGTTGCTATTCCAACTGCAATACTCTCAGAAGACTCAAAACACTTGGTTGTGCCTACTGTGATTCTTGTGAAAGTGGGATAGGGATATTCTACATTTTTTAAATCTTTGTTCAAAAGGTGGATTCCACTACTATTGGGTTCGCCAGTTCCTGCATAATGGTTGCCAAAAACAACAAAATGAACACTGTTTTGACGCTTTTGAATTGTTGAAATTTCATGGTCACCGATAATACGATAATTGGAGAAGGTATAGTTCATAGCCCATAGTGAGTCTAACTGACCTTTTATTATTGAATTGGTACAACTTCTATCAATAATATAAAGTGTGTCCTTTTGAAGAGCTAAAAGGGATGAAAGCATAAGCTGCCTTGGATCAGTTTTAGAAACAAATGTGTTAAAATTAATAGCGTATGATACATTAAGAAATGCTGGCAATGCATCAATAAATTGCTGTTTTTGATTGGATTTCAATGGCTGTTGATACTTAACTACCAAACTTGAATATTCAGTTAATTCTAATTCTATTCCAATTGCTAAAGAATGATTGATGATGTTATCGTATTCTTCAATTATAGAAGTAATTTTAGGTATCTGTTCGTCAATTCCATTATATGTTTTGGTTGAATTTAGAACATGGGATGGGGAGTAGCTAATCATCAAATTTGTTTTAGATAATTTCCCAAAATTGGATTTTAAACCGATATCAAAAAACAAATCTTTAGCGGTTACAGAGGTAAAATTTTCTGCATTATTATATTGGAGGTTTCGGATTCCTAGCGATGTAAATACAGATTTATTATTTGAAGAATAAGAAGAAAATAGTTGACCATTCCAGCCAATTTTCGGGTCAAAATAATCTGGAAGTTGAGGTAAAGCAATTCCGCCGGCAATGCCATATTTCCATTTTAGTGATTGGTTATCTTGAGCTTTACAAATACTTAGATTTATTAAACATGTTAGCACCAGAAAAAATAAACCTTTTTTCATGAGAAGTCAAATGTACAATAATCAGCTTATTTGGTTATGAACCTTTTTTTTTATTCTTGAGTCAATAAGTCTTAATTTTGCTCTCTAGTATTGGAGGAGAAGATTAAAACAGGATTTACAAAAACTTTATGAATAAGTATAGCATAGTTGGAGTAATGTCAGGCACATCAATGGATGGTCTGGACCTTGCTCACGTTACATTAGAGGAAATAGAACAGGGGAAATGGCATTACGAAATTAATGCCTCAGTTACCGTGCCTTATGAAGAAAAATGGCGACTAAGATTGTCTAAATTAAGACATCAAAACGCATTAATTTTTTACAAAACAGATCGTTTTTATGGACAATATATAGGGGAGTGTATCAATGATTTTCTCACTGAAAATGACCTAAAGGCTGATTTAATCTCCTCTCATGGTCATACGATCTTTCATCAGCCCGAGAATAATATCTCTGTTCAGGTAGGTGACGGCAATAGTATTTATGCAATTACAGGAATTCCTACGGTAACTAATTTTAGAGCTATTGATGTTATATTAGGTGGAGAGGGAGCTCCTCTAGTTGGTATTGCAGATAATTACCTGTTTGGGGAATATGATATGTGTCTTAATCTTGGAGGATTTACAAATATTTCATCGAGTAAGGAACAGCAGGCTTTTGATGTAAGTCCTTGTAACATTGTGTTAAATAGAATTGCTCGAGAATTTGATCAAGAATATGATAAAGATGGAGCGATTGCAGAGCGTGGATCTATCGACTATGATTTATTATCAGAACTAAATGATATTGAATTTTACACCTATGAAAATCCCAAGTCTCTGGGAAGAGAATGGATTAGTTCTAATTTCTGGCCTGTTGTTAGACGCAGTGATGCAACTAAGGAGGATAAAATGAAAACGTTGGTTGACCACATTGCATTACAGATTTCTAACAGTATTGAAGATTTGTCTGGTGGTGATTCAAGCAGCAAAAGAGTTTATGTAACGGGTGGAGGAGCATATAACACTGTATTAATAAATCACTTAAGAAGTCACACAGATGCTGAGGTAATTGTGCCAGATTCTGATATAGTTGAGTATAAAGAGGCTCTTGCTTTTGCTTTGCTTGGTATTCTAAGAGTTAAAAATCAGATAAATGTATTGTCTTCTCATACCGGAGCTGAGAATGATTCGGTATCTGGAGGTTTATGTGGAGATTTCTCTAAATTGACATAATGGAAATACTACTTAAAAAATTTGAAAACAAACAACCGGAGATTATTTTTGAGTGGAAAGACTCAGAGACGGAAGCCGAAGGGTGGATTGTCATTAATTCATTAAGAAATGGTGCTGCAGGAGGTGGAACTCGAATGCGAAAAGGACTAAACAAAAGGGAAGTAGAATCTCTAGCCAAGACTATGGAAGTGAAATTTACAGTGGCTGGCCCCCCTATTGGAGGTGCCAAATCTGGAATAAATTTTGATCCTGCTGATCCTCGCAAAGAGGGGGTGTTAAAACGATGGTATGCTGCAGTTACTCCGTTGTTAAGAAATTACTACGGAACAGGAGGCGACTTGAATGTAGATGAGATACATGAAGTAATTCCAATGACGGCGGAATTGGGTATTTTACATCCGCAGGAAGGTGTGGTCCAAGGGTATTATAAATCATACACCAAAGTAGAAAAACTGCAAGCAATTTCACGTCTGCAAAGTGGGGTGTTACTTCCAATAATTGACGAACGATTTACACCTGACGTTAGTAAAAAATATACCATTGCTGATATGATTACTGGGTGGGGTGTTTCTGAAGGTGTTCGTCATTTTTATGAGCTTTGGGGAGGTACCATGAACCATAAAACAGCAATCATTCAAGGTTGGGGAAATGTAAGTGCAGCAGCGGCTTTTTATTTAGCAAAACACGGTGTTAGTATAATTGGAATTATCGATCGAAATGGAGGCCTAATCAACAAACAAGGGTTCAAGCTTGATGAGATAGTTGATTTATTTAATAATCGAAAGGGTAATGAACTTATCGCTGATAATTTATTGAGCTTTGAGGAAACCAATAGTCAAATTTGGGACTTAGGTGCAGAAATATTTATACCTGGTGCAGCGAGTCGTTTGATTAGTAAAGACCAAGTTACTTCTCTAATTGATGGACAATGTGAAGTAATTAGTTGTGGTGCTAATGTGCCATTTGCTGATCCAGAAATATTCATGGGAGAAATTTCTATGTATGCTGATGCTAATATTGCAGTTGTTCCAGACTTTATTGCTAATTGTGGAATGGCCCGAACTTTTGGTTTTTTGATGAGTGAAAAAGGCGAGGTTGACGATGTTGCAATTCTAAAGGACTCCTCAGAAATCATTGGAAACCAAATGAGAAGACTTCATCAATTTAACCCCAGAACAACTGGTCTAAGTAGAAAAGCGTTAGAAATGAGTCTCACTGATTTGGTAGATACAGGAGATACTAGCCATCGATCTGGTGTTGGCGGGTCTAAATAATATATTTAAAAACCAACCTTACTTTGAGTTTTTACTCCAACAGGATGCTGGTTTGCAGCCAGTCTTGCATATTCCCTAGCCTTTTCAATATTCCCTTGTCTTTCTTCATTGATAGCAAGATTATGATAGAGATAAGCTAATTTTTTTCGCTTCACTTCATGCTCTAATCCCTCAAGCCATATTTCCTGTGCATCAGTCCATTTTTCTTGAGATGCAGCTCTTGCACCATTTTCAAGATATAGATTCCCAGATGCAAAAATATTTAGTGTCCTAAGATGTTTTGTTGGAGAAATTCGTTGAGCATATTGTCTTCCAAGTTCAGCACCTAGATTATATAATTCTCTTTTGTAATTTGTGTTGAGTAATGAAGTTGCTCTTGCTCTATCCATTGACTCAGCTTCATAGAAATAGTTCTTGTTTTGTTCCCATTGATCGATCAAAGTGCCCGTTTTCAAATCATACAGACGCCATCCTGTTTTAACTTCAATGGTTCGCTTACCAATAATATAATCTACTTCCTTATAAATATTATTACCTAAGTTTTCTCGACGGATATCGATTGTATACGTATCATCTATTTTTTGATCCAACATTTCAAGTGAGGCAATGATGTCGCTTCCAATACCTGAACTTTTAATTTCATTTGAAGTAAGAGTGTCAGGGAATTGTCCATCAGCTCTCTTTTTGTATTTTTCCTGAGTGTGCGATACGGACATAAATTTTTGCCTTCTAACTTGATTCTTGAAATTATTAATACAAGCCATCATAAAATCGGGCAAATTGGGGTTTAATCCCGTATTGTTGAACGAGTATGCGAGTCTTACTCGATTCAAAACACTAATAGATTTAGTCTCGGGGGGTAACTCTATCGTAGCCTCTGTGACACCTGTCTCCCAGCTTATTCTCTGTTGAGTAACACACGAACTCATGGTTATAAGAAGGATTAAGTACAATTTGTAAAATCTCATATGTTTATTTTTATTGAATTTCTTTTAATTTATTTTCAAGCTCATTCATGTTATCTCTCAATCGAGCTGCTTCCATAAAATCCATCTCTTTTGCTGCTTTAAGCATCATTTTTTTCGTTTCTTCAATGGCCTTATTTAGATTATTCTTATCGGTATATTCGACTGACGGATCAGCAACCATTCCGAGATTGCTTTTAGTTTTTTGATAAGGGTTGGTTATCATTTCTAATGATGATTTTTCATCTCGATTAGTTCTATCAAATACTGCTTCTTTGCTACGAATAATTGTTTCGGGTTTAATTCCATTCTCTTGATTGTATTTTATTTGAAGGGCCCTTCTTCTCTCAGTTTCTTCGATGGTGACTTTCATACTTTCCGTAATTTTATCGGCATACAT
>MDSX01033683.1_pt1 | contig 14920 bp, 8 predicted proteins | sample 811141 | NCBI WGS metagenome assembly MDSX01 (sample SAMN05326642, study PRJNA326480) | marine metagenome | isolation source: seawater | place: Atlantic Ocean: South East | collected 2010
CGTCGCGTCGGCGAGTTCGCCCTCGTACTTGGCGCGGAGTTCATCCGCTTCTTTCATCATCGTCTCCGCGACAGTCTCCACGGACGTCTTGGCGTCCACGAGCTCGGCGCGTAACGTCGAGGTCTCATCCAGGGCGTTCTCGAGATCCGCCTTGGCGCGCGCGAGCTCCTCGTCGGCAGTCGCCTTAGATCTTTCGAGGTTCAAGGCCTCATCGAGGGCGCTGTCGAGATCCGCCTTGACCTTTGCGAGTTCCTCGTCGGCAGTAGCCTTGTACTTCTCGAGCGTCTCCGCCTTGGCCTGGTACGCGTCTTCAAGCTTCTGAATGTCCTCGGATCGAGCGGCGTCCAGATCTCGCTGCACCGTCTCCAGCTTCGCCGCGGCGGCCTTCTCAGCCTGCTCGAGCTCAGCCTTGAGCGCCCGTCGCGCCTCCTCGAGCTTCTCGAGCGCAGCCTCGTCGGCGGACTCGAGCGCCTTGTCCGCGGACTCGAGCATCTCCTCGGCAGCCTTCTCGGCGGATGCGAGTTCGGACTTGACCGACGCGAGTTCGGCTTTGAGCGCCGTCTGCGCGGCTTCCAGCTCCGACTCGGCGGTTTTCAGCGCCGTCTCGAGCTCAGCCTTGGCCCGCGCGAGCTCCTCGTCGGCGGTTGACTTGTCCTTCTCGAGCGCCTCCGCCTTGGCCCGGTACGCGTCCTCCAGCTTCTTAATGTCGTCGGAGCGTAAGGCGTCCAGATCCCGCTGCACCATCTCCAGCTTCGCCGCGGCGGCCTTCTCAGCCTGCTCGAGCTCAGCCTTGAGCGCCTTCTCAGCCGCCTCGAGCTCAGCCTTGGCCGCCTTCTCAGCCGCCTCGAGCTCAGCCTTGGCCGCCGTCTGCGCCGCCTCGAGCTTCTCGGCGGCAGCCTTGTCGGCGACGTCCGCCTCGGCACGGAGCCTGGCCTCGACTTCCGCGATCGCGGCGTCCGCCTCGGACTTGGCCCGCGACTCAATCTTCCGCGCGAGCTCCTCCTTCTCCTTGACGACGGCGGCGAGGGCTTCCCTCGCCTCCTCAACCTCCCTCGCCTGCTCAGCCTCGCGCATCATGAACTTAGCCTCGAGCTTCTCAATCTCGAGCATCGCCTTCTGGTTCATCTTGGTCTCCATCTGTGCCGTCTTCTTCTCAAGTGATTCCTTCTCCTTGGACACCGACGCGTGCGTCTTGATCATCGCCGCGAGTTTCTCCTCCGTCTTCTCGAGTTGCTCCGCGAGCTCCTGCTCGTGGTCGGTGAGGAGCTCGTTCCTGGCTTTGGCGATCTCGAGATATGTGAAACGACGCGCGGCGACGACGACGGCGAGGAGCGCGGCGCATGGAACCGCCGCGGCCAGACCGATCTGCCACGCCGGCGTCTCCCGGATGATGAGATTCACGAGATCGGATCGGGTGAGGTTCTTCCGTGGGACGCGAATCGTCTTGACCACCTCCGTTTGGACCGTCTTGATCACCGGGGACGTCGTAGTCCCCGCGTGCTCGAGACCGGCGGCGATGCCGGTCGCCGCGCGCGAGGCCTCATCGCCGGCGTGAACAGCCGAGTCCGCGGCGTCCTCGATCATGATCCCGACTGATCCCGGCTTGGCGCCGACGACGCCGCCGGCGATGCCCTCCGCGGCGATGGCGTCGGCGATGGTCCCGGCGCTTCCGTCGGTGGCGGGCGCGAGCACCGCGGCGGATGATGCCGTCGTGCTCGACGTTCGTCCGCCGACGACTTGCTTGAGGATGTACGACGCAGCCGTCGCGCCCGCCGCGGCGTACCCTCCGTTGACGACGGCGTCGGGGAGTGCGTGCGCGCGCCTGGGCATGACGAGGGAGGCGCCGGTGATGGCGACGCCCGCGAGCGCTAGCTTCAGCGTCTTGCCCCACGACTGCGTGATGAGAGGGAGGTCGGGAGAGGACGGTCGGTCAGGGGCGAGATCGGTCGCGGGAATTAATTCTAATTCTGGGCCGCGAGGATGGTGTCGTCGGGTGCCGAGAAGACGCGCGGTCGGACGGGCGCCGGGACGCACCTTGGCACCGGTTTCCGCGCGTGTCTCGCCCGGGAACGGGGGAGGGGGGATCCATCGGGACTCCTCGGTCTCCGGTCCGCCGGACACGCGCGCTCGCACGACCACGCAGGTGGCGCGGCCGGAGGACCGCTCGCCGGCAATCCGGCTCCCGCCACCATCATCCGAGCGGTGGCGTCTCCAGGGCGCGAGCGCGCCGGAGAACGCGAGGGATGCCGCGCTCATGTCGCCGACACGCGAGCGAGGTCGCGCGTTCGCTCAATGAGAGGTCCCTCGAGATACGTTCGCGAACAAACGCCCTCCCGGAAGGTCGCTTATCACCGGGCGCGCGCGGGGATCACTGTCCCGCCGCGGCCCGTGTACTTCGCGGGTCTTTTTCCCAGACGAGAGAACTCTCTCTCCTGCGTTCCGGCGAGATGCGACTTCTTTTTCCGAAAGGAACGTGCGAGTTGCGGACGTTCAGCGGGCGCTTCCGAACGACGATGCGCCGGTGCGAGGCGCGGGACGGGTCCGAAGACTCGTGTGCACGCCAGTGCGCCCGAGTGTGTCTCGCGATACGCCGCGACGCGCCCGTGTTCACCCCGAAACCGGCCTCGAAGTTCCGGTGTTTCTTTTCTGACAACGAAGTTTTTAGCATATGGGACAACTTTGCGGGACCAAGCACAGCCTTTTGTTTGGCACACGGGGCGCCTCATTACAGGCTGGCGCAAAATATCTGGCGCTTTGATTGGGCATTCGCCCTGGGTCTGATGAGAACCGAGGTTGCCAATTGCATATTTCAGCCGCGGAACGTATGCGATTTGTTACAGACACTTCCTCCGATTTGGTTCGGAGTTCTCGTGACCGCGAACCGGTTCTGACTGACAACCTGTAGTGCTACAAATCGGAGGTTTCGCGGAAAATGGTTCGCGCGAAAGCGCGAGGCAGAAAACGTGTTTGGCACCGCCGTTATAAATTACCTTCGTACCGATGACCGTGCCCTAGTAGAGCAGAGTTCGACTGTCTGAGGAGAAGGGTATCGAGAGTCCAGACGATCGATCGACCATGGACCCGCCTCAGGCGAGGGGAGGACGGTTCCAGCAGGCGGTGCAGGAGATACAAGGTGCGCGCATCCCGAGGGACCGTCCGCCGCGCTTCATCGCGCCTTCCAAGACTTATTAACACCGTGCCCCCCTCCATGCACTCGCAGCCACCACGACCGCCCCGAAACAGCAGAAGAGCCGGCTGTTCCCGAGCCAAACGTCATCGTCGCCCAAGCCCAAAAAGATCACGAGGTCGGAGGCCAAGAAGGAGGAGGAACTCAACACGTTCACCAAGCTCACCGTGGATTACCTTAATAACAAACACGCGGACATCGAGCCCGAGCCGTCTCCCAAGACGTACTACTGCGAGTACGCCAACCTGCGGAACACCCCGGGGCGGTGCTTCGAGCCTGAGACCGAGACACAAACACTGGCGCTCATCGACGAGGTCGCAGACGCGCCCCCGCGGCCGAACGTGACGTCCTGGTTCCACATCGAAGGCGTCAACGACACGGTGCTGCGCGAGTTCTTTGCGCGAATGAAGCTCAACACGGGCGCGCCCAGCAACGGGGGGGCACGCCGAGGGGGCGGTAAGAACGGCGACGACGCGGTGGCGCTGTTCTTCAAGCGGCACAGGGAACCACGGCTTCGGTTCTTCGGGACGCACATGTACGTCGCCATGCAGCTCTTAGACAGGAACGACTCGGAGGGCGACATACCGATGGTCAGCGACCAGCAAGTCTCCGCGCTCTTCATCCCGAACAGACGGATCTTACTGACGGTGAGCGAGTACGCCAGCCCAGGGACGGACTTTGACCGCCTGAGGGAGACGCTCGTGCAGGGTTCGAGCGCGTGTAACCACCCAAACGCGGACGCCACCTTGCTGTTAGCGGTGCTGGCGGACAAATTCATGGAAGACTCGTTCCCCCTCGCCGAGGAGCTGGGCGATTACCTCGAGTTACTGGCGCACGCGTTGATCATGAAACCCGGACTGCGTTACAACATACCGGCGGATAAGGTACGGACGGAGCTGTGGCGAATGCGCCGGTTCGCGCTGAGAACGCGGCGGCTGACTGAGATACTGGCGGAGGATCCGCTGCAGCTTTTTGAAAACGCTCGGTTCCAGAGCTTCGTCGCCGTCGTCGAGCGGCAGTCGTCGTCGTTGGCGGAGCTGTGCGGGATGCACAACGAGCGGTGCGGTGACATCATGTCGCGCATAGAGGTGCACCAGACGCACAAGACGAACGAGACTTTGTTCACGCTGACGATCCTCACCGCGTTGATCATCCCGGTTCAGTTTCTCACTGGCGTGTACGGCATGAACTTTGAGAACATGCCCGAGCTTCGAACCACGTACGGGTACTACGTCTTCTGGGCGGCGGTCCCGACGTTGTGCACGTTCACCTACCTGATGCTTCGACGCAAGGGGCTCATCGAGGACGACTCCGACATCAGGATCACGCAGCTCATGCCCACCGAGGTTGTCTCCGCGGTGAGCTTCATATCAAAGAGGGCGAAGCGTCGGATGAGACAGGTGGGAGTCGGGGCGGCGTACGTCGCGGGCGGGATGGCCAAAGGCGCCAAAAAAGCGGGCGGCGCGGTGCACGTGACGATCAAGAGCGCGAGTCCGAGGTTCAGCGGGAGCGGAGGCGGGGGCGGCTCGTCCACGCCGCCGACGCCCAAGGACGCCGCGGCGTAGAGTGTAGCGTCAATTTTTCTGTGGTTTCCGTCATCTTCTTCTCAATCTCTCGTCGCTTCCGCCTCAGTTTCTCAGTATCTCTTCCCCGTCCACGTACATGTTCACCAAGTCCGCCTTCTTCACCCCGCGCTTCCCCGCGTACAGGTGCGCCAGACCCATCGTCTGCAGCTTGTGCTTCAGCTGCGCGACTGTCATAGCCGCCGCCTCTTCCCGCAAATCTTCCGCTGGCTCGGGCTCGACGGCGCCCTCCGCCGGCGCCTCCACGGCGTCCACGAACTCGGGCTCCTCCTCGATGGGCGTCGGGGACTTTTCCCTGCGACGCTTGGACGGCGACAGCGGCGTGGGTTTCCCCGTCTCCGTCGTTTCAGGTCCTGGGGCGGCGTGGGCTCCGGACTTGGCCTCCGCCTCGGCCCTCCACGCGTTCATCAGGTCGTCCGAGCTCCCGTGCGATTTCCGCGCCGGTGAGATGAGTTCGCCGCTCTTGCGCAGTTCCTCCAGGCGCGTCGTCGCGTACGCCGCGCGTTTCGCAGCCTCCGCCGCGCGCCGTTCCGCATCCCGCCTGGCCGTTTCAGCCGTCGCCGTCTTCGCCGCGGCGTGAGCCCTCGCGTCTGAATCAGCCGCCGACGCCTTGGCCCTCGCGTCCCTCGCCGCGCTCTCCGCACCTTCCCGCGCGCGCTCAGCCTCCCCGAGCCGCGCGCGCAGCGAGGTGAGCTCCTTCTCCAGCTGCGACGCGCTGCTGTCGCGCGCGGCGCGAAGCGCGGTGGAATCGGCGCGAGCGGCGGCGAGTTCGCGTTCCGCTCGTCTCGCGTCGTTGGCCGCCGCCTCGGCTCGAGCTCGTTCGGCTTCAAACGCCTCGCGTAAGCTGCCCTCGCGCTGCGTCGTGCCAACCTCGGCCATCTTGAACTCGTTGTGCGCGTTCTGCAGCGCGAGCGCAGCCTTGGCGGCGTCCTCACGCGCGTTTGAGGCTTCCTCCCGCCGCGCCGCGTCGGCGTCGGCCGCGGCTTTTTCCGCGACTCGCCGGGCGTCCGCCTCGGAGGACGCGCGGGTCTCCGCGCTTCTCGCGCGCGCGTCCATCTCCCGGACCCTCGCGTCGAGCGCTATGACCCTCTGCTCGAGCTCCCGGGCTGATGCGGTCGCGCTCTCCGCCTTTTGCCGCTCCATCGCGCACTCGGATCGCGATGCGCTGAGCGCCTTCGTCGCGAGCGCGCCCACCGCGAATTTAGCCGCGTCTCTCAAAAACCCACCCAAACGCTCGTGCGCGCTCGGACCGTCCGCCTCGGCGAGGTACGTCTCAACCTCGGAATCGATACGTGCCAGCACGGAGTCGATGCTGGCGTCCGGTGCGTTCGCCGCGCCCATCACGCGCGTCGACGCGGCGGCCAAAAGCTCGGAGCACCGCGCTGACGCCGCCGCCACGCGCCGCTCGCAGTATTCCCGGTATCGACCCTGCAACGCGCGCTCCAGCTTGATGTACGCCGCCGCCCTGGTCTCGGGGTTACCGACGGCGCGGGCGTCGAACACCGAACGCGCGTGTTCGATCGCCTGCGCGTGGCACACGGACAACTTGGCCTCATCCGTCTTCTCCGCATCCGCGGCTTCGTAAAACTGCTCGACGTAGTCCGCCTCGCCTTCCTCGACGGCGGCGGCGCACTCGCTCTCGGCGACGCTCTGCCACGCGGTGGCGATCGCGGGCACCGCGCCGTCGTTGATCGCGGCGACGTACTGCGTCGCCATCGCGGCGAGCGCGGGCCCGTTGAGAACGGCGGCGCCGACGCTTTTTGGCCGGCACCGTTCAAATAGTAAATCGAGCAGCGAGTCCAGACCGGCGCGAAACTCGGGCCGGAGCTCGGAGCGCGGGACGGTGTCCAGCTGTCGTAGCTGCTTCTCGTCGTTCACCGGACGGACCAGCGGGAAGCACTCGCGCTCGGGGAAGAGGCCGCGGATGCTCTCGCGGATCGCGTTCTTCGCCTCGGCGCCCTTACCTCCGTTCGCGGTGGAGACGTTGCGCAAGGCGGACTCGAGGTAGTCCGCGGCGGTGACGTATCCGCCGTGCTCGGGGTCGTCTAGGTCGAGGTAAAAGTCGCGGAGGAGCCAGACGAACGACGGCGAGAACGCGCTGAGTTCCCGGACGTTGGTGCCCTTGTGTGCGTTGCTATGCGCGTTGCCCTCGGAGCGAACTCGGATGTGTTTGGTCATCTCCGTGACTAGGGACAGGCGATCGAGCGCGGCTTCATCGATGCCGCCCATCTGGTTGTAGCAGAACAGCGAGGATAGGAGCACCGCCATGGAGAAGATCTGCGTGCTGTACTGGCCGGTCTGGTCGTACGCGTCGATTCCCTCGGTGTCCAGGAGGATGACGTGGAAGCGCTTGCCGGTGACTGGGTCGATGCGCTCGATGGGCGCGGACCAGATCCATAGGCCTTTGGTGCACGGCCGGACGGTGGGTCCCACCTTGAATCCCGCCTCGTTCCCGGCGCTGCACAGCTGGTTAAGGATGTAGCTCTTGCCCTGGCGCGCGCGGCCGCAGACGGCGAGCACGCCGACGTCGCCGCGGATCTTGCGGAGGGCGTCCAACGCTTCGGCGCCCAGCTCGAACTTTTTGGTCCGTTCGTCGTACCGGAGCAGGTGCAGGGGCTTGCCCGCGGCGGCGGGCTTGCTCGAGGCGGCCTTGGGGGACTTTGTGGGGCTGAAGAAACCCATCGCGCGCCTCTGTGTGATCCGGGTCGCGGACGTCGCGGATAGGGAGCGCGCCCCGAAGAGTGCGCACGTAGATCCTCTGCACCCCCTTCAAAGAAGAATAACCGCCTGCTGATTGCCTGACGAACCAGTGTTTGAAGTAGAGATAGAAAAACACGGGCTCGTATGGGCATTTGGTGAGTGGGTGCAGCCTTTTTATCTCACTCGCCAATTTTGGCCAATTTTTAGGTCAAAGGGCTGGTCAAAGGCAGCGTCAGCATTTCATAGGAGAGAGCGCCCCCCTCACTCGGCGGACGGTCCCTCTCCACCTACTGACTAGCCAGCAGCCATGAACACCGGCCATGGCTACGGCCCGCCGCACGAGCAGCTCTTCATGAGCATCGTCCCCGGCCACCACACCATGCTCCAGCCGCCGCCCAACATGGTCCACCCCGTCCACCCCGGCCTCCCCGCGCACGCCATGTCCCTCGACCCGCACGCGCACCTCGTCCCCCCGCACCCGGGCGGCCTGCCCGCGCAACACACCACACTCGCGCAACACGGCGCGAGACTCCACCCGCACGGCGGAGCGCCGATCCGTACGTGCCCAATCCCGGGCTGCGACTTCGTCACCAACCAAGGCCGGGCCAGGATGGAAAAGCACGTCGCCACGCACGGCACGGAGAAACCGTTCAAGTGCCAAGTCGAGGGATGCGGCAAAGGGTTTAAACTCGCGGAGCACTTAAGGCAGCACGCGCGGGTGCACGCCACGGAGCGGATGTTTCGGTGTACACGGCCGCTGTGCGAAGAACACGACGCGTTTAAGTCGATGCCCGAGCTGCGACTCCACGAGACCCGCGTGCACACGCTGGACAAGGCGGAGGGACGCGAGATGAAGCTCAAGGAACGGCTCGCGAAGATGGAGCGGGACGCGGAGAGTGCCCGGAAGGACAACGCGACGCTACGGAAGGCGGTGGAGCTGCTGCAGACGACGCTGAAGGAGGCGACGGCGCCGAGGAGGCCACGAAAACGAAAAAGCGGCGGGAACGGGAAGGACGGCGGCGGCGGCGACGACGACGGTGACCAAGACGAAGGGGGCGGGGGGGAAGGGGGAGACGTCGTTCGCGATCGACGACGTCAAGGTGACGCGTCGACGTCCATGGATGCCGGCGATGGGATGGACGATGACGGCCGCAAGAGGGTCCGCAAGGCGTACACGGTATCCGCGAGTAATATACTCATCGCGGCTAAAGCAGCCGCCGCCGTCGCGCTGGCGGGTGCGGAGGAACGGTGGGATAAAGGGAAGGCTAACACGAAGGCCGGGTCACGGAAGGACGGGGGTGGAGGTACCGCGACGCCGAGTGTGTCCACGGCGACTGCGAAGGGTACGACGAAGGCGAAGGGGGCGGCTACGCCGAAGAAGAAACTGCCGAGGGGCGAGGTGGCTCCGTTGATGCGGGTCACCGCGGCGGGTGTTGGGGTCGGAGGGGAGGACGTAGGGCGCGGGGAGGACGTAGGGGGCTCGATAAGGACCACGAGGAACGCCGCCGCGGGGAAGGAATAGTCGGTAGACGTAGATACAAGAGACGTTCGTGCGTATGATTGATGAAAACGAGTCGGAAAGCTACTGCTGCGCTCTTGCTCCACTTAGTCCGTAGTTGTGTCCACAGCGGGTGTCAAGGTGTACTCTTGGGATTTACCTTCAGCCTCCAGTACGTACATCATTGTGAGGACCCCACAGACAAATGATGAGATGTACGTGCGTCTTGTTTCACGCGCTGTGGACACAACTGTCGCAGCAGGAAGAGCCTACTAAGTGGAGCAAAAGCGCCCGCAATTTTGTCATCACCCCGCCCCCTCCAGATCCAGCACGCGCTTCTCCTCCCTCTTCCTCCTCCTCGCGTGCAGGCACGCGACCAGCAGGGACAACGGCAGCACCGAACCCGCGATGCACACCACCACGATGGACACGATCGCTCCGTCGCTCAGACCCCTTCGTGTCTTTTTCGCCGCTGGGGCGGGATCGGCGTCGAATCGAACGTCAACCGCCGATCCCGCCGCGTTCGCTGTTCTCACCGTAGCCCTATCAGCATCCGCACTCGCGCCCGTGAGGCCGGTGTCCGGGTACCTCGGGTCTCTCGGCCTCGGCTCGGGCCTCGGTCGCTCCCGTTCCGGCGATGACTGGCCGGCGTTCGCGGCGGATATGGTTCGGAGGGAAAGTAAGTCGCACCGCTCGATGACGGCGAAGACTGGGAGGCCCGACGCCAGCGCCGCCGGGAGCGCGTCCGTGAGGCACGACATGACGGCGTCCGGTACCGTCGGGTCCATTCCCGCGTCGAGTATCCGCGGTACGAGCGAGTCGCCCACGCCGACGACGCACGCGTCGCACGCGGAGGTTAGCTCGCCCTGGAGGTTGTCGCCGCCGCCGACGTTGGCGTCGTCGTCGAGAGTATCGGAGAGGTCTGCGACGTAGTAGCACGGCGCGAGGGTGCCGATGCGGTCGAAGTCGGTCGGGAGGAACCGCGCGACGCACTGTGCGGCGGACGGCGGCGCGGGATCCGACATCGACGATACCTCGCGGGTCGACGCGGGCGTCACCTCGGACGAGCCGACGGGGTTCGGGGTCTGCGCGTCGCACGTCGACGCGAGCAGAGCGCACGCGAGCATCAACGCCGCCGCGCCGCGGTGTCGCATCGGGGGTATCGCCATGCGCCGCGGATGGATCGCGGACGTGTTCACCTCGTGCGGCGCGCGTGCTCGCGCGCGGTGAAGTGGGGTCCGCGGGGGTGACCCTCGACGCGACAACGAGCCTCGTAGCCACAACTTCTTGTCACCTTCCAAGGGAAATACAAAGAGACAACCGCGAGGTCGTATCGACACTTCCACGGGCGCCATGGACTGCTACAGCGCGACGCAGGGCACCGAGCTCGACCCTCAGTTCAAGGGTGACTGGGTCACGCGCGCGCTCGGCGTGGCGTGCACCATCGACGAGGTCGTCCCGCGTTGGATCGAGGTCATCCCGCGACGCGACGACGACGGCGACAACAAAACGTGGGTCATGGGGCCGGTCATGAAGGTCCGCGACGTCCCCAAGGACTTCTCGTTCGACTACAGGAACGACCCCATCCCCGGCGCGAACGACCCGCGCTCGGAGCTCAGGATCCGCGACCTTCACGACGGCGAGAAACGACGGTACGACGACATCGACGGGCTCCACGAGGCGCTCCAACCCGGCGACTGGCCCATGAGGAACGTCGTGTCCGTCAACCTCGGACGCGCGACACCGTCCGCGGAGCTCACCAAGTTCATCACCGAGGAGCTCGGGTCACTCGCGCCCAAGCTCGAATACCTCGACATATCAGGCCTCACGCACCCGTCCTTCGGGGACGAACAGCTGACGACGATGGTCGCGTCCATGCAGAGACTCCGCGTGCTCCTCATGCCCCACGAATTCGGCCCCTCGTTCAAGGACATTGAGTTTCACCCTTGGCTCGAATACGTCAGGTTCAGCGGAAAGTGCGAGGACATATCGAAAGACGTCGACGCGTTACTTCGCAACTGCCAGAAGATCGAGCGTCTGGACTTCACCGCGTTCGGTCCGGACCCGGGAGGACGAAAAGGCGCGAGAGACGCGCGGACGAAGATTCGGAACGCGAAGATATTTTGGCAATCGGGCGGAGGCCGGGTACCGCCCGTCGCGCACTGGCGGCCGGAGACGTTCGCCATGTGGACCGACTCGGTGTACGCCACCGTGGAGGTGCTCAAGGGGAAGATGCTGGCGGACACGGACGATCCGGATCGTATCATCGACGCGATCGACGATGAGGAGTGGGAGAAGTACATCGAGGCGAACGAGTATTGACACCGGTGACGTTACGACGGCGATACAATTGAAATGGGTTACTATGAGTGAATATTCATTTCTGAGTCTCTGATACAACATCTTCACAGCAAGTACCGCGTGAGGTACCTGTGCGTGTTTCACTCATCATCATGTTGTATCAGAGACTCCGAAGGCCCATTTCAATTGTGTGGCTATCATCAACTCGCATCAATATCAAAATCGTACACAACGACGACTCACTCGCGCGTCTGCGTCAATCCACCCGCGATTCTCTCCAACTCCTCCGCGTGGTTCAGCCGTAGCGTCCGCATCACCTCCACCAGCACCCACGCGTCCAGCGCGGCGTACGTCACCTGCCGCGGCGTCAACGGCCGTTTACTCCAGTCGCTCATGCGCGTCGCCTTATCCAGCGGCTTTCCCAGCACAGCCGCGGTGAGATGGCTCAGTCCCACCAGGTGTTTCCGCTGATAGTGCTCCTTGAGGCTCCACGGCCCCGCCAGCCTTCTTGGCGGCGAGCGGTCACCGCCCGTTGCCGCGGCGGCAGCCGCACGCGCGCGTCGACCGCGCTTAGCCTGCCCGCCGTTCGACGCCTCCTCCCTCGCGATCCGCGTCCCAGCCGCCCACACGTGCTGCAAATCGACAACCGGGCCCACCCCGCCGCTCGGTCCCCCGTTCTTCTCGATGCCGAAAGCCGGCGGGTGCAGCTTCGCGAGTCGGCGCAGATCCTCCGCCACACCGAACCCCGTCTTCAGCACGCGCGCGTCGGAGAGCACGCGCCCGAGCGTGGGCGCGATGGCATCGGGGCACCGTCGGAGGAGCGCGGGTAGGTCCACGAGGAAGACCTTCTCGGACGTCGCGATCTGCAGCAGCGCGACGACCGACGCGGCTCTTCGTTCCGCGGCGTCGAGGGCGTCCTCGTCCAAAAGTGTCCGGTCATCCCCGTCCCCGTCCGTGTCCGAATCGTCACTTGTACCGCCCTCCGGCCCGTGTACTAACGCATCCACGGCATCCAGCGCCGCAGCCTCCGCCTCGGCTTCAGCCTCCACGGCGAGCTGCTTCGCCAGCTTCTTCTGGTCGCGCCACCGCTTTCGCGCCCACCGCGTACCCTTGCGCCGGCGGTTCTCATCCGCCTTTTGTCGCTCCTGCTCCAAATCAGCCGCCCACTCGGTGTCCAGACCGACGATGTCCGCCGCGAGGAGCGCGTCGCACGCAGCCTTAAGGCCCTCCTCGTCGTCGACCCACACCACGCCGCCGTTGTCGGTTATGCGCGTGGGTAATTGCACGTGCGCGTCGCGCCTCTCAGCCGCCGCTTTAAGTAAGTCCTCGTCGGTGCACATCGGCCCCATCGCTCGGTTCACGTCTACGCCCAGCCGCCCCGCGAACTCCGTCGCGGTCACCGCGTCGCCGGCTTCGACCAGCGCCTGGACCACCGACATCTGCAGCGCCACGTCGTCGCCCGCGTGTCGCAGCGCAGCCTCGGATTGGCCCTTCTCCACCATCCGCCCGATGGTGCTCTCAAAGTACTTTTGTCGAACGAGCGGATACGTCGACTGGAGCGCGAAACGATCCACCGCGGCGTTCGCGGCGCGAAGCCCCGCGTGATCGTTAGTCTCCAGGCACGCGTCTACGCACCGCGACTTGAGCGCGACGCCGTCCACGCACGCCGCGAGGTCGGACGCGAGTCCAAACTGGGACGCACACGTGAGCGCCGTCACCGTCTCACCCGTCGTGAACGCGGTCAACGAGAACCAGAGCGCCAGGTTGATTCCCGGCGCGTGCCTTCCCTCCTCGAATATCAGCGAACGCACGTACGCCTCAAGCGTCGTTGCCACGTCATCATTCATCTCGTTTCCATCCTCCTCGGCACACAGGTCCGCGAGGTCCAGGCCGTACGTCTCGGCGACGCGAAGTAATGCTCGGGGTTCCATCGACGCCGGATCGCTCTGATCGTTCGAGGATCGAAGGCTGTCTCGGATGAGTTCCGCGCCGCTCGACCTGTCCGCCTTGTTCGCGAACCGTTCACGCGACGAGACTTGGTCCATCATGGGAAAGTCGTGCCGTTCGCGGATAGCGGCGGATGCTTTTGGGACGCACTCCATGATGAGGTGCGCGAGTGGATCCGTCGCGGCGTCCCCGGGGGATTCGGTTTGGTTATTTTGGTCATTTTGGCGATTGCGGTGCCGACGTGCGGCGAGGAGCCGGAGGGATTCGGCAGCGAAGGACGGGACGTGCACGTCGGGTGCGGCGAGCATGGCGCTCGCGCGCTCGCGCATCTGGTGGAATCGGAGACCTTCCCGCTCCAGCGCGAGCAGCGCGTCCACCGCGCGCGTCGGGGTCCACGGCTGCTCGTCGTCGTCGTCCACGTCGACGACGCTGCCCTCACCCATCGATGGGGGGGTCGCGCCGGGGGCCGGGGTCGGGACGACGGCACCGCTCGCGCCGTTCGGGACGGCTCCGGCGATATCCTCGAGTCCGCCCGCGGGTCCCCCCTCGCCCCCTCCCGTAGGTGGGCTCATCTCGCGCCCCGATGAAGTGGTCGCCGAGGCGGTTAAGACTCGGTAGGGATGACCGCGGTCGGGCACCCTGGTGGTCGGGGACGACGAGCGGCGCGCGGCGTGCGTCGAGGCGTTCGAGGCACCGCGCGGCGATCGAATCGTTCGGAGAAGAAGCGACGCCGCGCCGACCCGATGGATCGAGCGCATCAAACCCACTCGGCGCCCGTGAGATGTGCCCGCCGGCGTTCGAACCGCACAGCTGTGTTGTATCGCGGAAAGAGGCGCTCGCACAGCTGTGAGGGGCTTGCAGAAGCAGTTTCCGCGCCGCGCGCTGATGAGACTGGATGACGACTCGGTTCCCGGAACTCCATAGGAATAATATTGCTTCGAAAGATCCGTCGCTTCACTCACAACCAAGCGCACGTCTTTCCACAGACACAGCCAGTCTTCCACGACACGCATCGCACACATCGCAGTGAAAGCACCCTTTCACCGCGCGCAACCGACTCACGACGCTTCTGGGTAGCGACGAACCCACCGCCTCGGCCGAGAACACAGATCTCCGCCACCGACGCTTTTTCTTCACCGATGACCACCACCACCGAGAACGGCCCCGCGAACATGGACCCCGTCCCCGCCGATCCCGAGGCTAAGGCTGAGGCCGTCAAGGACGCGCCCGCCACCGACGAGCCCGCCACCGACGAGCCCGCCACCGACGACGCCAAGGAGGCCAAGCCCGTCGAGAAGGTCCCCAAGCCGGAGAACCCGCGCCTCCCCAAGCCCGACCGCGTCGCCATGGATCGGAAGATTCAGGACCTGCAGGAGGCCGCGGACGTCAAGCAGGCGCGCATCGAGGAGCTCAAGAAGATGATCGGTAACCGCCGCGACGCGCAGAAGAACATCATGTCCGGATCCTCGGGAACCAGGACGAGGATCGGCGAGCTGAACGCCGCCTTTCAGGCCCTCATGGTGCGCCCCCGCGCCCGATCTCACCACTCCCCGCGGCCTCCCCGATCTTTTCGACCCCCGGGGCGCCGGCACCCTCCGTTCTCGCCGTTTTTTTCCCCGCGGCCCCGATCGCGCGCTCCCGCGACGCCCCGATCCGACCGTTACCGACCGTTACTGACGCGATACTGACCGGATCCCGCGTTCC